>Ga0193731_1000194_pt1 | contig 21839 bp, 32 predicted proteins | sample U1a2metaG_FD_144920 | JGI IMG/M metagenome (GOLD analysis project Ga0193731, IMG submission 144920) | Soil microbial communities from a riparian zone of the East river system, Colorado, United States - U1a2 | ecosystem: Environmental > Terrestrial > Soil > Riparian zone | place: USA: East River...
GCCGTCATCGCGACCACGAAGCTCACCGGTGGGGGGTAGGGCCGGTGTTGCGCCGGGCGGCGGCGGCCACCGGCAGGGCATTCGCCAAGGTCTTTGACATGAAGACCCTGGTAGTCGCCGTCGTGCTCATTATCAGCCTGTCGGTACTGCTGACGGTGATCGACAACATCAGGGCGCGGAGAGACTCGGAGAGACGCGCTGCGGCCCAGACGACCACCAACCAGCAGCTCGTCCAGCAGACCGCGCAGGCGGCGGCTGAGAGCCGGCGCAACGCCCAGCAGCTGGCTACCCTGCGAGGGCAGATCGCTGAGCAGAACCGTCAGCTGGCGATCCTCCGCCAGCAACTGGTGGACGCGGGTATCCCCCCGGCCGACGTGATCCCGTCACCTTCCTCAGGGGCCGCGCCGAGCCCTACGGCGACCCGGCACCCCGACGGGGGATCATCGTCGGGTGGATCGGGAGGTGGGAGCACACCGGGTCGCCCCCGGCCGTCACCGGCACCCCCAACCCGATCGCCGCCACAGCAGCCCCCTCCGGCCACTGGACCAGGAGGCGTCATCGGGGTCGTCTGCAGCGTCCCCCTCATCAACGACCTGCTGTGCTGAGGAGAACGACATGGACGAACTAGAGGACATCGAGCACTCGCCGCAGACGTTGGACGAGCTGCGCACCCTCGTGATGCGGCTGACCGCGATGGTCAGGGACTTGCAGGACACGATCAAGGACCAGTTGCCGATGACGGCTCGCCGTCGGACGATCGGCTGGCTCATCCTGCTGGTGCTGGTGGCCGCGATCGCGGGGCTGCTGATCACCCAGCGGTCGGACGTAGCCGCTCAGCAGCGGGCCAATATCACCGCGTGCGAGAACGAGAACAACCAGCTGCGCGCACAGCGAGCGCTCTACCAGTCGCTGATCGTTGCCGAGCAGCAGATCCCGCCGACGACCGGAACGAACATCAGCATCAAGCAGGCCCGCATTCAGGCGTACAGCGTCGCGATAAACGCCATTCGGCTGACTGATTGTCAACAACAGTACGGATAACCTGACCGCATGCACTGGACCATCGAGCCCGACGGCGACGACCTGATGCTGACCGAGGGTCGGCGAGTGCGGCTCTTCGGGGCCAACGAGCAGGAGATCCAGCGGTACCTCAAGAAGCATATGACGGCCGGGGACACCCTCAAGCGCGTCCACCCCGACGGCCGGGTTGACGAGACCCGGGACGCCTCCCCCGGCCGCCGGCACTGGCGACAGGGCCGCTGACTCCCTCCTGCCCACCCCTGTCCGAGCCCGACGGAATGGGCAGGACACGGAGGTGGGCGGATGCTGCAGAAGTACGCCAGCGCGAAGGTGCTGGACAAGTTCGTGGTCCCGCACCAGGCAGGTACGAAGCTGCTGCGACGGATGGCTCACCGAGCCCACTTCGACTACGAGCCCCGGCCGGGCTACCTGTACATCCGGTCGCGGATGATCTCGTCACGCTGCAACGACAATTATGACGAGTTTCCGGCTGACGAGATCAAGAAGGCTTACCAGACGTTCGTCGGTAAGCCCGTCTTCGTCAACCACAGCAATGAGGATCACCGTCGCGCCCGAGGAGTGATCATCGCTGTCGCGCTGCACGAGGATCGCAACTCTGACGGCACTCCGGACACCTGGGTCGAGGGGCTGCACGAGGTGGACGCGGTCCGGTTCCCCAAGCTGGCCCAGGCCATCCTCGCCGGTCACGTGGACTGCACCTCGATGGGAACCGACGTGGCGTTCTCGGTCTGCCCGGTCTGTGACAACAAGGCCACCACCCCACTGGAGTACTGCCAGCACATCCCCGGCCAGAAGGGCCGTCGGATCTACCGCGCCGACCCGCACACCGGGCAGAAGGTCGGCGTGCTGGTCCGGGAGAAGTGCTACGGACTGTCGTTCTTCGAGAACTCTCTACTGGTGGAGCCCCCGGCGGACCCGACGGCAGTGTTCACCGGGGTGGACGACCGTGGCATGAAGATGGCCAAGCTCGACCCGGAGGCTCCCAAGGGGCATCCGACCCCCAAGCGCGCGGACGCTCGTCGTCGCCGGCAGGAGCTGGAGAAGGCCGCGTCGTTGCGACTGGTGGTCGCCGAGGGCGAGGAGGGCGGGCCGCCACCGAACCACCTTCCGCAGAAGGACCCGGTGGTGCGTGAGGAGGCGGCCTGCGCGACCTGCGGCGGGGCGATCTTCCACTCCAAGAACGGCGACGTGTGGATCCATTCTGAGCAGACCGGTGGCGGGCTGCCGCACCAGGCGAACCCCGGCGAGGAGGGGTACGACGGCGCCAGCGGCCAGCGGATCCCGCAGAGCAAGGCGTACGAGAACCATCGCGACGCCATGCTGAAGGGCGCACCTTTCGCCGGGTATGACGACTTCGAGGACTGCGAGCAGCAAAACGAAGACAAAGGCGACAGTGCGGCATATTGCGGGGAGATCAAGCACCGCACTGAGGACTCCCACAAGGAATCCAGCCACCAGACCGAGATGGACGACTACCACGGCCGCCGGCAGGTCGACCTCGAGGATCCGATCGACCTGAAGGCACACCTGATGCAGACCCACGGCTGGACGCCGGAGGACTTCCACCAGCACGCCCTGGAGGAGCACCACCCGGCGCTCGGGATGACCGACGGCACCAGCCGGCCGTACACGGTCGCTGAGGTCCAGCACATCCACGGCTTCGAGCACACCCCGGCCGGCGGCGGCCATGACTTCCCGGAGGCACGCGTGGAGAACGGCATGCACAGGCACGCGGCGACGCAGGTGGAGGCGAAGCCACGGCATGCCGACCCCGCCGAGCACCCAGCGTTCAAGGCGTTGGGGATGCATCCGGGCAACATCGTCGGGCACTGGGACATGGCTAGTGAAGAGGAGAAGGGCCAGGGCAAGAACTGGTACCCGGACGCGCACCACATCGCCAAGGCGATCGCGGGTGGTGACGCGCACAAGGGTGCGCACGTGTTGGCCACCTACAGTGCCCAGACGCCGTGGCCGATCAACATGCACAACGCGTCCCGGTCGTTTCGGGAAGGTAAGGCGGTCGGCGGTAAAGGTGGCGGCGTGATGGCATCCGGCCAGCAGCGCGACTCAGCGCAGCGAGTCATGAACGGCGAGAACGGCCAGGACGTACTCAAGGGACACAAGATCCGGGCGTTCGCGCATCTGATCGAGCACGGCGGCGACAAGGACCCGAGCAACCCCCGGGTGGTGGTGGACCGGCACGCGCTGTCGGTCGCGGCCGGCCGTCGGCTCTCGGACGCGGAGACCGGCCCAGCCCAGCAGGCGATGGCCAACCACCACTACTACAAGCACACCGAGGACATGTATCACCAGGCCGCGCAGCACATCAACAAGCGAGACGGCAGGACTGGTGACGACGAGGTGAAGCCGCACGAGGTGCAGGCCGCCACCTGGCTGGTGCAGCAGCGCTCGAACCAGAAGGACGACGCCGAGTCCGGTGAGGCGGCCGGCAAGGGGCGAGTGAACTCCTTCGAGAAGGGCAAGCGGGAATGGCTTGGGCACGCCCGTGAGCACTACGACGGGCTGGAGGGCAACATGCACATGGCCGGCCTGATCGACCCCCGGAAGGTCACCAGTGCGTAGCTTCGCGTACGGCGAGACGGTGGCCCCCGCGCAGGTGGACACGCTCCGCGACGAGGAGTGCCCGATCTGCGGCGCGGACTCCGACGCGTTCGACGGCGACCGGTGCGAGGAGTGCGGATTCGTGTTGCCCCCGTCGTTCGTCCGGGACCCAGACCTGGAGATGGCCCGCAAGCTGGACCTGCGCGGCGACCAGGAGCCCACCATCCCGGAGATCAGCCCGCAGGAGGCTGCGCCCGGCGGCCCGATGCCCGGCGTCGTCAGTCCGGACCAGGTGGCCGAGGACGGCTCGGTACCGGGGGAGGAGCAGGACGAGGACACCGTCGATCCCGACCAGCTGCCGGAGGACTCAGAGGACCCGGAGGCCGAAGAGGGCGCGGTCGACGAGCAGGGCAACCCGGTCGACCCGGAGGCGGCCACCGGCCACGTCAATCAGGGCGGGGAGTCGTTCACGCCCGACCCGAACGACCCGGAGCAGCCCGGCGAGCCGGAGGAGCCGGAGACGGTCGACCCGGAGGCCCTGGATGAGAACGGCGAGCCCCTGGAGGCCGAGGACGGCACTCAGGAGCCCGAGGAGGTCCCCGGAGCCGGCGACGGTACCGAGGACGACTCCGGGGTGGTGGAGGGCGACGTGGAGTCCCTGGGGGACGAGGAGGAAGCCCCGGGAGACGAGGCGGGCATCGTCGAGGGGCAGCAGCCGACGACGGTCGGCGAGCCGCCACCACCAGGGACGCCAGGAGACGAGAGCCCGGACCTGGTCTGCCCGGCCTGCGGGTTCGAGGCCCCGGCAGCCCGGCCGACGAGCACCAATATGGACGACCCGATGAGCCCCGACGCCAGCGGTGACGGGATGCTGGCCGGCGACGCTTGCCCGAACTGTGGACAGGCCACCCTGCTGCCTATCGGGGATGTCGAGGAGATGCAGGCCGAGGCGCCGGTGGAGGAGGGCGAAGCTCCTGAGGACGACGCTGGGGGAGCGCCGGAGGAAGAGGCAGAGGCTCCCGAAGAGGGTCAGGAAGAGCCGGAAGCGGACGATCAGGATGAAGAGGACGACGGCAAGAAGAAGCCGCCGCCGTTCGGGTAGGAGCAGCTCAGGACGGGTACCCGTGGCGCGACGAAGGGAATCACATACGCTACGGGTACTGGGGTGGCGGCGGACTACTCGGTCTGCTGCTGATTGTCCTGATCGTCCTGCTGATCGCGCACGTCATCTGACCGGCGCGTCTCCTGTCCCGCACCCGCCCGCACCTGCGGAACTAGCAGGAGGGCCTCGCTCAGGGGCCTGGGCATTCGAAGGGACAGAGTAGAGATGCCCAAGTCGAACCAGGGCGGTAGCCGCCCCGTCATCGCGGCCGTACAGGGGCAGCAGAAGCACATCGCGGCGCTGGAGAAGTTCGCCACCGCGCAGGCCAACGAGATCGAGATCCTGAAGCTCAAGCTCGCGTACGTGGCGAGGCTGGCCGGGATCTCCCCGCAGATGGACGCGATCGACCAGCGGGTCGCCGCGCTGAACCAGAAGTCGGCTGACGTGATGAACCCGGGCCAGCCGGTCCCGGATCCGGCGGACCAGGCTCCGAGCGAGACCACTGAGCAGGCGGTCACCCCGGAGACCTACGACGACCCGCGCCGGCCGGGCCAGACTCCCGGGTCAGTGCAGGACCTGCCGGCAGACGCCACCACCACCGCCCTGGAGCCGGGCACCACGCTGCCCACCTCTCCGTACGGCGACATGGTGGACGTGACCGCGCCGGTGGCCGGTACCGAGACCCACGTGCCGAACGAGCAGACCCGGATCGAGACCGACGTGCGTGTCGGGGATCCGATGAACCAGGACACCGCGTTCGCCTGGAACCCGAACATGGGGCCAAACCAGAGCAACGGCCAGGCCCCGGCGAGTGGCGCTCAGGGCCGCGCGGCGTCGGTCCAGGACCTGGCCCGGGTCCGGACGATGGCGTCGATCAGGTTGGCCCGGCTGCGGATCCAGGCGGGTATCGCGCAGGGCGACGACTTGTCGGTGGCCGGCGCGATCGAGGGCTCCGACCTGCCGGACGCCGCGATCGCGCACGAGATCCAGACCCTGGCCAGCGTGCAGAAGGTCGCGGCCCGACAGCCGCGCCCGGCCGGCCTGGTGCCTCGTTCGGCCAGCGCCCAGCGTGGCACGCCGTCGCTGGCGACCGGCATCACGGCGTTCCGCAACCCGACCACGGCGGAGACGATCGAGGACTCTTCGGACATCTTCATCTGATCCCCCGACAGCGGCCCCGTCCACCATCTCCCCCTTCGGTGGACGGGGCCGCCTCCTGTCCAAGGCCCGGTGAGAGCCCGGAACAGACGTAGGAGAGATGGCTCGACGGATGACCCGGAGAGCCCCAGAGGCTCTGCACACGAGAGGGGCTAAATCGTATGTTGCGGGTCAAAGCCAATAACAGCTACATCAAGCGGACTATCCGCGAGCTGTACGGATTCCACCAAGCCACCCCCAAGAGCGTCTACCTCGACGCCGCGTGGGACCGCTCCGTGGCGATCTACCCGGGCATGGTGATGTCCCGGACTCTCGGCGAGAACGTCACCCTCTACGGCGCGTCCCCGCTGAACGTGGCGTACGGACTGGCCGACCTGTACGTCGGCGGCGACGGCATCGACGAGCCGCTGGACGTGGGTCTGAACGTGTTCGCCGTCTGGGTGCTGAACCGGGACGCGGAGTTCGAGATCCTTGCCCCCGCGTTCGATACGACGGCCACGTTCACGGACACCGGCGACGGCACCGAGGTGCTGCTCACCGCGCTCACCACCGGCGCCGGTCGGGGCAAGCTCACGCCCACCGGCGCCAACTCCGGCAACGCGATCGCGCGACTGCTCAAGGTCAACTCGGCCACCAAGATCACCATCGGCGGACTCCGCTAAGACCGCTGGACAGGAGAGGGAATCAGCATGAGCACTGCGCTCGCCCCCAGCGGCCTTCAGGGCAAGGTCGCGATCAAGAGCGATGACTATGTCAGCGCGATCGAGGCCCGCCGGGCCAAGGGACCACTGGACCACGATCAGAAGGTCCGTCGGCTGGCGATGGTCCTGTCGGACGAGGTGTCCGGCATCAAGCGACTCGGCGTCGGCATGGTCGGTCCGATCCAGCTGAAGCTGCGCTACCAGGGCATCGTCCGCAACGTGTTGGTCGAGGACCCGGTCACGCCGGGCACCCCGGTCGAATATGACGTTTGGGATGATCTGGGTCAGGCGTACTTGATGTCGTCCACTGACGGCGAGGTCCGGGTGACCCCGTTCGAGGGCAAGCGGATGCCCGTGAGGTTCTTCCGCATCGCCTCCCAGCCGACGATCCGCAAGGAGGACCTCTACTACCTCCGGATCAACGCGGTCGAGCAGGTCCAGGACGAGACCAAGCAGGCGATCCTCAAGCAGGAGGACAACCGGCTGCTGACGATCCTGCAGGCCGCGATCACCGACTACGCGACCCGGCCGGACCACGTCGTCACCCCGAACCACACGATCACCGAGGCGTCCGGCTATCTGACCCCGGGCTCGCTGTACTCGGCGGTCGCGATGACCGACCTGCACGAGTTGCAGAGCGCGCGGATCCTGATCAACCCGTTCGACTACCGCGATATGTACAGGTGGGACATCAATCAGACCGGTTGGGCGTTTAAGGACCGAGTTGTCGCTGGCGAGACCATCACCAGCTTCGGCGAGTTCCAGATCCAGCGGTCGATCATCGTCCCGCAGGGCAAGATCTACCTCACCCCGGAGCCGAACTTTCTGGGCGTCTTCCCGGTGCTCTACAGCCTGGACGTGGAGGAGAACCACATGGTGGCCTCCTTCATGAAGGGGTGGGTGTTCGATGAAATGGTTAATATGACAATACTTAATCCGCGTGGGCTGGCACTTATTAACAAGGTTTAGCGAGGGTAGCGTACTCGCCGAACTGGCGTCCCTTCGGGATCTCTCCGTGACACAGGAAGTAGTAGCCTGAGACCCGTACGAACCCGCTGATACGACAGAGCCCCCGAGATTCCGCACTCGGGGGCTCTGTCGTATGTGGTCTCGGGACGCTTAGTCCCAGTGGTTGTCGCCGCGCATGAACCCACCCCCCTCGGTACCGTTCTAACCGATCATACCGGCATAGATGAGGTCAGACAGTCTTTCTCCGGCTCAGACCTTGCCGAGCTTTCCGGTCTCCTCCAGGTACCTGATCAACCGCGTCGCGCCGTACTGCGCGGTCGTAGCGAGTACCGCGATCGCCACGGTCTCGGCGAGCCGGCGACCGAAGGACTTCTCGTTGACTTTTGCCATCTGGCGGTTTCCTCCCATGGTGATCATCGGGTCTCCACGAACCCCTGGGGCTCGTCGTACAGACCGGCCTCCTGGGCGAGCTTGGTCATCAGGTCCAGCAGGAACTGGCGGTAGTCGGCGTCTCGGTGGACCGCCGCCCAGGCGGTGACCTTGGAGGTGTTGACGCCCAGTGCGCAGGCGATCTCCTCGCGCTCGACCCCCGCCTCCAGCGCGGCGGCGACGGACGCGTACCGCTCCCGCTCGGCCAGTAGGACCGCCATCTCGGCGCGGACGGCCCGCTTGAGCGGTTCTGAGTAGCCCATCAGCAGTCCAGGTCGTCGAAGTTGTACCCGTACTGGTCGCGCCAACGGACCAGACCTCGCGCCTGCGCCGTCTCGTACTCCTTGATCCTCTTCTTGGAGCGTGGATATCGGTACGGGACGCGTTCGGCGCCGTAGTAGTAGCCGGGGATGCGGCCAGGAGAGTCGTTGCCACCCCTCCAGATGTAGTGACAAGGGATCCCGCCGACGGCGGTGGCGATAGTCAGGACACCCTTGCGCACCTTGCTGGACTCGCAGAAGCTACAGCCGCCATCGGCACACACGATGTCTGGGTCGGGCCAACAGACCTTGCGGGGCATCAGCCACTCCTCTCGCAGCTCCGGAAGACGTGGCCGCCACCGGCGCCACCACAGTGTTCGCAGCGGCGGCTCTCCAGGACATCCAGCTCGCTGTCCAGATCGGAGAGCACGCCCTGGAGGCCGGCGGCCTCGATCTCCCGCGACAGCGACTCGGGCCTGGCCATCAAGGCGTCGAGCGCCTCTTTCAGCCGCAGCTGGGCTTCCGTGGTGACCTCCCGCCGGACGACGACCTGCTCGCAGGGGCAGGCGTCCGGCGGCAGCAGATAGTTCACGAGTTCTCCATCCCGCGCTCGTACGCCTGCCGCAGCGCCTCGGCAGAGGTCTTCCCCGTCGACCGCACGCCCTCGATGCTCTCGTCGATGGTGATCCAGGGCATCTCCTCGACCTCGCCGGCCTCCGCCTGCGCGACGCCCCGCCAGATGGACTCTGCGACCTCCTCGGGGGTATACAACTCCTCGGCGGGGTCGAACTCGGGTTGGTAACTGATCATGACTTCGACTCCTACGGCTTGTAGACGTTCCGGGCGCCCTTGTCCATCCGCAGTCGACCACGGTGGTCGAACTTCGGCCGGTTCTCCGAGTTGGGGTCGGAGTACTGCTCCAGGGCCTCGATCTGCAGGCCGTCGGGGGTGTTCGTGATCATCGCGACGGCGACGGAATAGATGCGGTCGTTGTTGTTCGCGTTGGCGGCATCGATGGTGACCACCGTGCCGTCGCCGTTGTCCACCTTGGTGGAGACCTGGTACCGGTGGAACGAGCCGGTGCTGTTCTTCTGCGCGCTGTAGGCGACCAGGACGATCTTGGACCAGCGCGGGTCGGCCTTGATCAGGATGGTCTCGTCCGCACGCCCGGTGCTGGCGTCCGGCCGAGTCACGTCGCCGAGGTGCTTGATGGTGCCACCGAAGGCAGAGTCCTGCGGGATACGCGTCGGGCCGGTCTCGGTGCCGAAGGTGGCCACGTGGACCTCCTCGCCTTCTGGCGTGCGAGCGATGGCGAACAGGTCGTAGTCGGTGGCCGACGGCCAGCTGACGGTGGCGGTGATGACGTGGCCTTTGTCGATGCTGACGCGGTCGCCCTTGTTCAGGTTGACGGCGCCGGTCTTCTTGCCGAAGTCCACAGGCATGTGGCTCTCTTTCGTTGGCGGATAGCTGACGGTCTCCTGCTATCATACATCAGGATGCTTGGAGACACACCCGCCAGAGAGAATCGAGAGATCATACGATGATGGGCTACTCGCACGCCCGTTCGCCTAGACCAGTAGCTGCTCAGCTCAGAGGAAGCATTGACACGCTCCCTCTTCGCTTCCAGTCGAAGGTCGACGCCTCCGACCAAGATGGGTGTTGGTATTGGACGGGCGCTAAGAACCGGCTTGGATACGGACAGATCGACAAGGTTGGCGCTCACCGCGTTGCGTATTGGCTACATACTGGAGTCGATCCAGGAGACCGCGAGGTCTGCCACCAGTGCGACAACCCTCCATGCGTACGACCGAGTCACCTGTTTCTCGGCACTCATGCGGAGAACATGGCCGACAGCGCTGCGAAAGGAAGATCCACTTCTGTCAAAAAAGTGACGATGGCCCAGGTGGATGAAATTCGCCACCTGTATGGAACCGGCGCGACGACAACAGAGATCGCCCCATTGTTCCGTATTTCTGCCTCTCAAGTCGCTCGCATCTGCCGAGGATTGAGCCGCTCTACCACTCCTGTCCAGGCTCCCTGGGAGCGCGCCGGCAAGAAGAGGTGGGGACTCAAGCTGAACGACGAGCAGGTGGCGGAGATTCGCCGCCAGTACAGGTCGACCCCTGCTACACAGCGCTCGCTCGCTGCTGCGTATGGAGTTTCTCAACGATTGGTCTTCGACATTATCCACGACAATGAGCGCATTCAGGACACTAGGGAGATTGTCAAATGATGTCCTACTCGCACAGCCTTTCCGGCGCGGCCGTCTGGCTGGCCGTCGTGCCCGCCGTGGGACTGGTCGCGCAGGTCGGCCCCCGGGAGATCCTGATGGGCGCCGTGGTGACCGCAGGAGCGGCGCTACTGCCTGACCTGGACTCGGTGGGCTCCACAGCCTCCCGCGCGCTCGGCGGCGCCTCAGCCGTCTTCTCCCGGCTCGTACGGCACGGCTCCGGCGGTCACCGGCAGGGCACCCACTCCCTCCTCGCGGTGGCCGCGATGGGACTGCTGGCCCAGCTGGCGGTCGTATTGGGGTGGGCCTGGGTACCGGTGCTCCTGGTGCTCTGGGCCGGCCTGCGGGGGCTGCGGCTCATCGGCTCCAAGCGCTCCACCGGACTGCTGGCGTTCGCTGCGGTCACGGCCGGTGTGCTGGCGATGCGGGCGATGGGTACCGGGATGGCCTGGGTGGGGATCGCGGTGGCGCTGGGCGCGCTGGCGCACCTGCTGGGAGACATGCTGACCCCGGAGGGGGTGCCGCTGGGATGGGCTCCCTGGCACCGGCACGCCCGTCGGTACACGGTGTCGCTGTTCACCACCAACACCTGGCCGGAGCACCTGTTGGTGACGCCGGCTCTGCTGGTCGGCATCGTGCTGTTGGGGAAGCTGGCGCTACTCGGATAGCTTGTGTACCAAGGATTCCTGTGGCATTCTGAGGTCTCCGCCAGAGACAGGAGACCGCAACATGCAAATCCTCATCAAACACCCGATAGACGTGCTGAACACTCAGGTCACAGAGAACTGCATCCTCATTGAGGTCGAGGACACCTGCAATGAAGAGCGCGTCGGCATCGTGCTGACCCGTGACGAGTTCCGTATCTATCTCCAAGACTGCCTCGCCGCGATGCAGTGGACCGAGCGGCGATGAGCATCGAAGTCACCCACGACACGATCTCCGTCGACAACGGCATGGTCGAGATGCACACCACGTTCTGGGACGAGGTCGTCCGGATCGAGACGCGCGACTACAGCGCGAGCGAGGAGCCGGTGACGGTCATCGGGATACCTCGCCACGACTTCAAGGCGTACCTGCTGGCCTGCCTCCACGAGATGATGGACTGAGGAGCTGCGGATGAGTGATGACTGGCCGATGCCCGGGTGCGGCTACCGGTACATGGTGGCCTGGTGCGACCGGGATGACCAAGGCCCGTGGATGAAGCCCTTCGAGACCACCGAGCAGGTGCTCGCGTTCATCGCGGAGAAGAAGAACGTCGCGAGCGGGTTCAGTGTCTCCTGCATCTATGACGACGAGGACTGAGAGGAGGCGCCGTGAAGATGATCGAGGAGCGCTTGACTCCTGAGGACCTGGTCGCGTTGATGCGGGCCGACTTCGACGGCGACTGGTTCATCCAGAAAGACGGGATCTGGTACGAGATCGAGGGCTGCGAGGAACCGTACGTGGTCCATCCGATGTCGTCTCTCCATGAGGACCCGAACCCGTACCCCCGCGACAGCTGGGATCACTGGCTGGTCTGGGGCAACACCCAGGGAACTCTCGCGAGCTGGCTGCATCTGTGCTCCTACGAGAAGTACCTGGTACGGCGGCCGGCATGAACGCTCCGGAGGAGACCTCGTGTGAGCACGAGCGTCGAGGGCGTCTCGGCTACAAGCAGGAGCTGTACTGCCTGATCTGCCAGGCGCGGTTGGACGAAGGCCTGCCGAGTTTCGGCATCGAGCTGGACCCGGCGCTGGAGCTTGATGACTACGGGTTGTTGAGGAGGAAGCCATGAGCGGAGTCACTACGGACGATGTGGTCGAGGCACTACAGGAGCTGGCCAGGCGGATCGGCCCGATGGTGTCAATCACGCCGGACTCGCCGAAGCAGACGATCGCCGTGAAGGGCATGATGCTGCGGGTCCTGGCGGGGTCCGAGGCGCATGGCACCGCCATCGCCGGCCAAGGCGACCGCGACGAGATGGGTATCTGCGTGGAGCCACCGGAGACCGTCATCGGCCTGCAGAAGTTTGAGCAGTACGCGTTCCGCACCCAGCCGGAGGGAGTCTGCTCCGGGCCCGGCGACCTGGACCTGACCGTCTACGGACTGAGGAAGTACGCGGCGCTGGCCGCGCAGGGCAACCCGACCATCCTGACGCCGCTGTTCGTCGGCGACGAGTTTGTCCTGTATACGAACGACTTCGGGCTGCAGCTGCGCGAGCGCCGGGACATGTTCCTCTCCCAGCAGGCCGGCGCCCGGTTCAAGGGCTACCTGCACTCGCAGCGGCTCGGCCTGATGGGGAAGCGCTCCGGCGGCACCCGCAACCAGGGACGCGCCGACATCCGCGCGAAGTACGGGTTCGACTGTTACCTCGACGATACCGAGTTCCTCACTCGTCGTGGATGGCAGCGCTACGACGACATCGTCGATGATGAAGCGATCGGCACGTTCAGTACTGAGACTGGTGCTGTTGAGTTCCAGGAGCCGACGGCACGACTCGCCAAGACCTACACGGGGCCAATCCATTATTTCCGACACCGATACACCTCGTGCGCAGTCACGCCAGGTCATCAGATGTGGACCTCGCCGGTGAATCGAGGCCCCTGCGGCCGGATCGGTAACGGATACCGGCCAGAGGTAGCCAGGTGGGACTTCCGCCCAGCGGTCGAGCTGGAACGCATCCACCACGTGCGCATCGCTGGTGCGCCACGAGAGACTGAGTATCCAATCTCAGACCCTAAGCTCGCACTCTACGGATGTTACCTAAGCGAAGGCTTCGTCGTGAAGCGCCGCAACGACGGCACGGCATCCGTGCTCTCCATGACGCAGCAAGTTGGCGGACGAATGGAGAGTGCTCTTGCGCTCGCCGGATCTGAGTTCCCGATGCGGACGTACACCTACACACGGGCTGACGGCGAGCGCTCCCGACCATGCACGTACACGATCTACAACCTGCCAGACCGTGAATTGGCAACGACGATGGATGTCGAGTGTGGACAAGGCTCACGTGGAAAGAAACTCCCCTCGTGGGCATTCGACTTGTCTGCGAGGCAGGCGAAGATTCTGCTGTCCGCCATGATGTCTGGCGATGGAACTCAGTGTCGCGGAGGCTGGCAGGTCTACTACTCAACATCTCGGCAACTCGCAGGAGATGTTCAGGCCCTCGCCGTTATAGCCGGTCGCCGGGCGAACATGTGGGGGCCGTATGCCCCGAAAGGCGTGTACCAGGTGATGGTCCAGGAGCCTGGTGGCCAGGTCCAGGCGGTCCAGATGCGCAGCAATCATCGCGTGGAGAGCGTCACGAACGGCCGGGTTGTTTGCTTCGAGGTTCCGAACGGCACGCTCGTGACTCGCAGAGAGGGGAGGGTGGCGATGCAGGGCAATTGCAAGTTCGCGACCCACATGGTCCGGCTCGGCGTCCAGGGCGTCGAGCTGCTCCGCACAGGCTCGATCAGCATGCCGGTGGGCGAGCCTGAGCTGGCCTGGCTGCGCGACCTGCGGCAGGGCCACCACACCAAGGAGGAGGCGCTGGATCGCGCCGAGGAGCTAGAGACCGAGATCGACGCGCTCATGCTGACCACCGACCTGCCGGAGCACCCGGACTGGGAGTCGATCAACAGCTGGCTGGCCAGCGTCCACGTCCGGTACTGGGGGCTGTCGTGAGGGGCTTCTCGTCCAACGACGAGGCGCTGCTGGGCGAGTACGCCGGCCTGGCCGTCGACCTGCACGAGGTCGGCGAGTACGGCGCCTAGTACCCCGGCGAGTACGAGGAGAAGGAGCAGCGCCGCGACGCCGTCAAGTCCGAGATCCTCCGGCGGATGCGCTCATGAGGCCCCTGATCCTCGGCGAGGCGCCGAGCAAGAGCGGGGACCGGTACTGGCAGTTTCCGCTGTCTGGTGCCGTCGGCCAGCGGCTGTGTGAGTGGGCGGGACTGGACCCCTGGCCTGGCGGTACGCGCTACGGGCGCTACTACTGGCCACTCAGCGAGGCGTTCGAGCTGCGCAACCTGCTGGAGCGTTACCCCGGCGCCCAGGGGCGCGGTGCGGCCCTCCCGGCAGCCTTGGCGCGGCCAGCGTGGGAGGAACTGCTCCCGGCGCTCTCCGGCCGCGTAGTGATCCTGTTGGGGTCTCGACTGCGGGAGCTGCGCGGCGGCCAGACCTACTACGACTGGGTCTCCTACCCGGGCGGGAAGCAGATCGTGGCCATTCCGCACCCGTCCGGCCTGAACCGGATGTACGACGCGGCGGGGCATGTCGAGAAGGCGTCCGCCGTCCTCCGTGAGGCGCTTGTGCTACAAGAATCCCTGGGGTAATATGGGTCTTGCCAGAGAGACCCGCACCAAGGAGATCCAAATGAGCGTTCGCTGCGCCCACTGCCGCCAGACCCACTACTCCCTCGCCGTCGTTCTGCTCTGCTCGCAGGGGCTGACCCAGCCGTGCGGCGACCTGGTCGACGGAGGATACGACGAAGACGGCGGTCGCGTGATCCTGTCCTGCGACGCCGCTTCGTACTGGACCCCACGTGGCCGAGAGTGCGAAGCAGGCCACTCGTACGTCGACATGGAGACCCGCGCCCGCGAGGGCTGGGACTACTTCGACAACGACGACATCGAAGCGGCCAAGGCGCACGGCATCCTGGTCTTCACCGGCCCGGACGGCGAGACCCGGCCGTGGTGACCGGCGGGTGGGTCCAGGTCATCGTCGAGACCGTCGCGCAGCCCCGGGAGTTCGTGCTTACCGAGTACGACAACCAGGAGGCCGCCGACCGTGAGGTCGCCTGGCTGCTGGCCAACCTGCCCGACGGCGTCACCAACGCGTACGCGCACCGCCGCCACTACTGAGCGCAAGAGGACCCCGGGTGTGAGGGAGACCCGGGGTCCTCTTGCCTGCATGTGTACGCTCCTGTCGGCCCCTTAGCGAGCCCAGCGGAATGGTCAGCAGCAGTACTGACCCGCGAGAGGGGCGAGACCATGCCTGAGGTCGAGCAGGTGGCAGCGCGCAACATGATGCCAGGGCCGACAGTCCTGAGCCTGGACCTCAACGGGCGGCTGTCCGTGGAGTGGATGGGCGCCAAGGACCCCGACGGGAACGACGTGAAGTACGTCCCCGAGGAGATCGTCAAGTCGGTCCAGTTCAAGCGCGCCCTGCGACTGGGAATCCTGCAAGTCGAGGAGGACCCGGACACCTACATCGACAAGCAGAGCGAGGCATGGACCCGGCGGTACGAGCAGAACCAGGCGGACGCGCTCGCGGCGATCGACTACCTCCCGCAGAACGACTACCTCGGTCTGGAGTGTGTCGGCCCGTCCCGCGAGGGATCTGGCGGCGCCTGCGGAGTGATGGTCCCGCTCAAGGCGTCACTGGTGAAGATCACCCCGCCGCTGTGTGACAAGCACGTCCAGTTGGCCCCCCAGTACATGTCGGAGCCGGGAGTCGAGGAGCGGCCCGGCGACGACGGCACCCCCGTCATGGTGCCCGTCACCCGCTGGCGGCGCATGTGAGCGAGAGGACCCGATAGTGGGCTACCAGGAGAACCCAGACCACGTGCCGGACCCTACGGCAGTGTCCGGCACGCTGGATACCAGCGGCATCTACGGCGGCGGCGCGCACGAGAGCATCCGTGGCACCACGGAGGTGTTCAACGTCGCCGACCGGCTCTCGGCCCCCAGTGAGCCTGACGAGTCGATCGCCGACACCCCCGACGACGAGGTCGTGGTGGACGCGAGCCGTGAGCCCGACCTCGCCGGTCCGGTAGCTGACCCGGCGGAGCAGGAGAACCCCAGCCCGTTCCCCGAGGGCACCCTGGATGTCTCCGACGTGCTCACCGACGAAGAGATCGCCCAACGGTCGGATCCGGACCGCCCGGACCCGCTGGCGGCGGAGTTCGACCCGTCCGAGCACACCGTCGCCGAGGTGAACACCTACCTGGGCTCAGCCAGTGAGGACGAGCGCGCGCGGGTACTGGCGGCCGAGCAGGCCGACCGGAACCGCAAGGGCATCACCGGCGAGTAGACAGACCCAGCAGAGGAGTCAGCGCAGTGACTGGACCAGACACCACCGGCGTCGTCGGCGAGCCGGGGGCGGCCCCGATCGGTACCGCCGCCACGTCCGCGAAGGACGTGGACACCAGCACCGCCGCCGGAGCCGCGTACGGCAGCCTCACCGCGCGGCCGGGGCCGCCGCTGGAGGCCGTCACGAAGGACACAGAGGCCACCTACGGCGGCCGGGCGGTCAATGACCCAACCGCCGTCCAGCCGCTACTGGCGAGGACCCTGGAAACCAACAACGGCGGTGGCTCGCCCATCGTCCAAGCCAACCCCGTGTACCGGGCGCCGGCCGTCCTGCTGTCCCCTGCGGTCACGTACGACACCACCTGGACCGACCGACCCATCTCGGACGGTCTGACGCACACGCCGTCGGCGAACACCGTCGGCGGAACGCTGGAGACCGGGAACGTCGGCGCTGTGCCGGCCCCGGTGAGTCACAACACGCCGCCGGCTCCCTCCGCCCCGACCGTCGCTGCTGCCTCGCGGGGCGTCCAGGTCACGTGGGTAGCGCCGACACCGGTCTCTGGAGCGCCAACGCTCGGGTTCATGATCCAGTCCGACACCGGTGGCGTCCGGTACGCCAACGCCGACCAGGTCACGAAGTTCTTCGACACGGTGACCCCCGGTCAGGCGTACAAGTTCCGGGTGGCCGCCCGCAACTACAACGGCTGGGGCGCCTTCTCGGCCCTGTCGCTGGCCGCGACGCCGTACAACCCCGACGAGACCGACGTGGGCAAGCCGGCGGCGGGAATCACCGTCGACAACCGGGCAAACCCGATCTACCGGCCGGACGGCACCGTGGTGGCTGGCACCGGCGGCTGGCCAACGACCCCGAAGACGGTGGCCGCCGTGCAGGCGTCCGCCACCTCCGCCACCGTCACCTGGACCGCGCCGGACTACGGGCTGCCGCTGACCAGCTACGTGGTGACCGCGTCCACCGGCCAGACCGCGACCGTCTCGGGCACCACGCTCACTGCGACGATCACCGGACTGACCACCGGCACGCCTGTGACGTTCACCGTCAAGGCCGTGAACACCAAGGGGAACTTCACCTCAGTGGCCAGCAACAGCGTCACCCCTGGCACCCCTTCGACGCCGAAGACGGTCGCGGCGGCGATCGCCAGCTCGACCTCCGCGACGGTCACCTGGGCGGCCCCAGACTTCGGTCTGCCGCTGACCGGCTACACCGTCACGGCATCTACAGGCGTCACTCCGGTCACCGTGTCCGGCACCACCCTGACCGCGACCTACCCGGGCCTGACCACCGGGGTCGCGGTGACCTTCACCGTCACGGCGACCAACTCCATCGGCAGCTTCACCTCCGCGCCGAGCAACTCCATCACCCCGGCGTAGGTCGTACGCTGGGTGCGCTCCACGCTCAGCGCGAGACCCAAAGACCAATCGAGCGCACCATCGGCCCCGTCTCCGGACGGGGCCGACCACTTTGAGCGGCCCCTCTCGTCTCCTGTCGGCTCCCTGCCCAGGGCGCCTGAATAAGCAGGACTAGGGAGGGCTGTTCGTGGCGACATACACCAGCAGGTTGGGCCTGAAGCGCAACGACGGCTCGGATCCTTTTAAGCGACAGGACTTTGTCGACAACGCCAACCGGCTCGACGCCGCGCCCGGCGTGCACGTCTGCACCTCCTCCACCCGCCCCACCTGGGCCTCCGGGCAGGCTGGCCGGCTGATCTACGAGACCGACACCAACTCGCTGTTCCACTGGAACAGCACCGCGTTCGTCGCGCAGCTCACCACTCCACTCACCTGGGCCGGCGGCATCGCCCCCGGTGCGACGCTGTCGACGAACGCCACGGCCAGCTACAACTTCGCGAACATCAACGCTCCCCGGGCCACCAACCTGATCATCGTGGGGACCGCCCGGTGCGCGGCCACCGGCTCCAACCTGGCCGGCGCCAGCGCCTACCCGCTGCTGGACTCCACGGTGGTGGCCGTCGGCGCGATGCCGTACACCCAGTGGATCCTGCGCGACGGCACCCCGTACTACGACCACCGCGAGATCCCGTTCTTCGGCCTCACCCCCGTCTCCGCCGGAGCGCACACGGTGGGCTGCCGGGTCATCGTCGCCAACTATCCGCAGAGCGTGCTGGTGTCCGCCGTACGGGGACTGGCCTTCCTGGCCCAGGCTGCGTAGTCCCTGATGGTCGACATCGACTTCCGGCAACGGGCCTACCTGAGCCGCTACAGCGCGGACGTGATCGGGCTGCAGATCCGCTCGGCCATCACCGGTGGGCTGATCGACCCGGACGGCGAGGACATCACCGTCACCCTCGTCAACGAGGCGGTGCCGCCGGTCGAGGTCTTCAGCCGGCCGGCCACCCGCAACGGCGTCGGCGACTACCAGATCGCGCTGAGCGGCGCTGAGACCGCCACCCCGGGCAGTTACACGATGAGCTGGACGTACCTGCTGGCCACCGTCGCCGACCGGTACGACATGTACCTGGCGATCGGGGACGTGACGCCCGGCTACGACCAGCTGGCGCCGCCGATGAAGACCGTCGTCGACTCGGTCTGGAAGCGGTTCGCGGACTGCTTCGACTCCCCGCACGGGGGCCCGAACCTGATGACGTACTTCCAGACGCACTGGGACCGGGGACGGATCGCGGACTGCCTGCGGTGGGCGGTCAGCCGGATGAACGTCTCCGCCCAGCCGTACCAGAGCTACACCGTGGACGGCGTCGGCGGCGCGTCCTTCCCCACCGAGCAGTGGGGTGGCCTGCTTGAGATGGCCACCTACGTGGAGGCCCTGAAGCACCTGGTGCGCTCGTACACGGAGCAGCCGCAGGTCAACCTCGGGACGAACGTTTCCCGACTGGATCGGGCCTACTACTTCGACCGCTGGCGGACCTGGCTGAAGGACGAGGAGGCCCTGCTGAACCGGGAGTTCGAGGTCTTCAAGATCCGGAACATGGGGCTGGGGCACGGGCGGGCGCTGGTCTCCGGTGGGGTGTTCGGCCGGCGCGGGACGGTGCGGTACGCCGGCATGGCCTCCAGGCCACATCTGTGGACGAGGTACTACTGATGCGACTCATCTACCCCCAGGACCGCATCGCGTACGTCTACAAGCGCGCGGGCGACCCGATCATCATGCCCGGCCGGGTCCTGCTGACCGTCTACCTCGACGAGGAGTGCACCCAGCTCGCTGACATCCAGGACCTGGAAGCCCTCGCGGTCCCGCAGTCCCGGTTGTACGTCGGCGCCGACGGGCTGGTGCCGGAGTTCTATGGCCCCCCGGACGGCACCGCCCTGCTGTGGGTGCTGGCCGGCGAGTCGGTGGTCCCGTACAAGATCGACGCGCAGCCTGGCCCCCGGATCAGCGCCGTGGAACAGGCCCAGACGCGACCGATCGCGTACGTGCACGACCAGCTCGCCACCGCCGGTACCTGGTCCATCGCCCACAACCTCGGCTTCAGGCCTGGCGGCGTGACGGTGCAGGACACCGCCGGCACCACCATCATCGGCGCCGATGTCACGTATATCGACGACAACAATCTTCAGCTGAACTTCAGCCCGCCGCTCTCAGGCAAGGCCTACCTCTCGTGAGGGAGACACAGTGACCATCGTCGGGAGCCCTCCGAACTGGAACAAGCAGGAGCTGCTGAACGCCCGGCTGCAGCAGCTCACCTCCGACCCGTCCGCCGTGTCTGGCGACAAGGGATGGATCTGGTTCAACACCGTCGGGGGTGTGGCCAAGGTCTGGAACGGCTCGGCCGTCGACACCCTCACCAACGTCCTGGAGTCGGTCGCCGGCTCTGGGGCGATCTCGGTGGGCGCGGTGTCCAGCAAGAGCCAGACCATCTCGGTGGCGGCGGCCACCGGCTCGGTCCCGGGCACCATGAGCGCGGCCGACTACACCACCCTGCACGCGGCTACCAGCGCCGCGACCAACAGCACGCTGGTGCAGCGGGACGGCTCCGGCAACTTCTCTGCCGGCACCATCACCGCGTCGCTGACGGGCACCGCGAGCAACGCCAGCGCGCTGAACAGCCAGGCGGCGGCGTTCTACCTGAGCCGCGCGAACCACACCAACACCCAGTTGGCCGCGACCATCTCCGACCTGGCCGCCACCGTACAGGCGTACCGGTTGGACCAGTTCGCCGCCGGCACCAGCCCGATCACCGCGTCCGACCCGACGCTGTCCACCCACCTGGCCACCAAGAACTACGTGGACTCGGTGGCCACTGGGTTGAACGTGAAGAAGGCCGTCCGGGCAGCCAGCACCGCGAACGTCTCAGTCACCTACACCGCCACCGGCGGCACCTCTGCACGTGGCCAGATCACCGCCGCGCCGAACACTCTGGACGGCGTCACGCTGGCGGCTACTGACCGGATCCTGCTCAAGGACCAGACCACTGCCGCCCAGAAGGGTATCTACGTGGTCACCACTCTGGGGTCGGGTGCCAACGGGGTCTGGGACCGGGCCACCGACTTTGACCAGGACGCTGAGGTGACCGCCGGAGCGTTCACGTTCGTGGCAGAGGGCACCGTCAATCAGGACACCGGCTGGGTGCTGTCCACCAACAACCCGATCATCATCGGCGGCGCCTCCGGGACCGCGCTGACGTTCACCCAGTTCTCCTCAGCGGGGCTCGTCACCGCCGGAGATGGCCTGACCAAGTCCGGCAACGTCATCACCGCCGTCGGCACCACCAACCGGATCACCATCCAGCCCGGAGCCGGCATCGACATCGCGTCCACCTACGTCGGCCAGACCTCGATCACCACCCTGGGGACCATCACCGCCGGTACCTGGACCGGTACGGCGGTCGCGGTGGCCAACGGCGGGACCGGCGCCACCGACGCCACCACCGCGCGGGCGAACCTGGCCACCATCGGCAAGTTCGCCGCCGCGATCGGCGACGGGTCGACGACCACCATCACCGTCACCCACAACCTGAACACCCGGGACGTGGGAGTGATCCTCTACGACGCGAGCACCTTCGAGGAGTACCTGGCCAACGTGGTGCACGCGACCGTGAACACGGTAACCGTTGCGTTCACTACCGCACCGACCACCAACTCGATCCGCTGCGTGGTGATCGGGTGACCGAGTTGGAAGTGCGGCACATCGTCGCCGCGCAGAAACAAGAGATCGCCCGGCTGGTCGACGACCGGGTACTGCTACTCGCCCAGCTCGCCCAGACCGAGGAACAGGTGGCGACCCTGGCCACCGAGCTGTCCAAGCTGAAGGGGGGTGTCGATGCCAACCCTGAAGAACCTGGTCAGGCTGGTGACCAAGAGCAGTAACCCGACCGGTGTCGCGGCCGGCGACCTCTACTACAGCACCACGACCAACAGCATCTGGGCGTACAACGGAACCACCTGGATCGACACCAACGCGGCC
>Ga0193731_1000197_pt1 | contig 21728 bp, 25 predicted proteins | sample U1a2metaG_FD_144920 | JGI IMG/M metagenome (GOLD analysis project Ga0193731, IMG submission 144920) | Soil microbial communities from a riparian zone of the East river system, Colorado, United States - U1a2 | ecosystem: Environmental > Terrestrial > Soil > Riparian zone | place: USA: East River...
ATTAATTTCAGACTGAGATAATTGGCCCCTCAAAATCATCATGCGGCTGACGCACCACCTGTCTTGAAGTCGACCAGGAATTTTGTTTTAATGAGATCGGTAATTGGAGCACTCGTTGTCGGTTGGTCACCATTGAGTTTAGGCCAGCTTTTCTCAAAGGAATATTTTGACCGGCAAGGTGAAGTGTGTTCATTTGAATCAAGTTATTGTTATAGGGTCAGTAAAAAAAATCGTGATGCCTTTTCCTACGACACCGTCAAATTCTATTACACTCAAAACAACCTCCTCCAGGCTATCGGACTCGGCGATCAGTTCGGTAACCGGATCGGCCTTTACGAAACATACTATGAAAACGGAAATCTGAAATCAAAGTGCCGGTATGAAGTGAAGAGGCAAAGACTGGAGTCCACACTGGATTCAATTGATTGCATCATTCTTGAATTCAACGACTCGCTAGGCCATCCGATGGTGCAAAACGGAGAAGGTACCGTAGATGGCAGACTGGATTTTCTTGTAGAACACGGCAAGGTGGTAAATGGTCTCCGCGATTCGGTCTGGACCGTTTTTTATGATAATGGAAGAGTGTATTGCTATGAAAGCTGGCATATCGGTCAATTGATCGACGGCATCAGCTATGACCCGGCCGGAACGGAGTATTACTATCGGGAAGTCAATGTCATGCCGGAACCAGTGGGTGGCTTTCAGGAGTTTTACCGGCGGACATCCGATAAAATAATCTATCCGAAGGATGCGCAAAGAAGAAGTATAGAAGGGAAGGTGATGGTAGAGGTGATGGTCGAAAAGGATGGGTCCGTCACGTCGCCGAGAATTGCAAAAGGAATTGGTTTTGGTTGCGACGAAGAAGCCCTGAAAGCCGTAACAATGTCTCTGCCCTGGGTACCCGCCAAACAACGAGGCCAACCGATCAACTATAAAATGATTATCCCGGTCACCTTTAAATTCAAATAACATGGACTCCATCCATTCAGAAAAAGCTCCCGAACCCGTAGGTCCGTACCCCCATGCGCGCAAAGCAGGCAATCTCCTTTTTCTTTCCGGTGTGGGCCCGCGAAAACGCGGATCAAAAGAAATACCGGGTGTTGTCCTGGATGAAGACAAAAACATCCTGTCCTACAACATCGAAGAACAATGTCATTCTGTTTTTCAAAATGTACGCTATATCCTCGAAGCGTCCGGTTCAAAGTGGGAAAACCTGGTGGACATAACGGTGTTTCTCACCAACATGAAGGGTGACTTTCCTACCTTTAACAAAATCTATTTGGAATATTTTAAAGAGAACCAGCCCTGCCGGACGACTGTAGAGGTGAACGCACTACCGACGCCGATTGCGATTGAATTGAAGTGTATTGCTACCCTGGATTAAAACTGCAACAAAGCGAAAGTAACCTTACAAAATAAAAAATGGAATGTCATCCCGGGCAAGCACAAGAACAGCTATGAAAGATAATAGAGATTTGACCCGGGACCCCGTGGCAAAGCGCGCGAGTGCATTTCATAGCACCTTCTCCACCTTGATTGCTACGGGGTCCCGGGTCTCACTTCGTTCGCCCGGGATGACATTTCATAGTAAAGGAGGGCTCTATACAGAGAAACTTTCTCCACACCCACAGGTGCGGGATGCGTTGGGATTAATAAACTGAAACCCCTTACCATTTAATCCATCAGAGAAATCCAGCGTTGTACCAATCAGATACAACAGACTCTTCTTATCCACCAGGATCTTCACGCCCTTATCTTCAAACACCTGATCGGCCGGATTGATCTTATCATCAAAATCCAGATCATACATCAATCCGGAACAGCCTCCGCCTTTCACCGAAACGCGGATATTATGATTTTCAGTCCTGCCTTCTTCACCCAATAACGTGGTGATCCTCTGTTTTGCCTTATCCGTTACACTGATCATCGTTTTTTCGTTTTAGCTCTGCTCTAAAATTCAACCCCCAACAACATCACACTTAAACACTTCAACACCTTTAAGCTACCGGATTCAATACAACACTAAAAACCGTAATTGTGTTCCTGTCGCGGCCATAATATAATTTCTCCAGGGCATCCAAAATGTTACTGGCCCTGAAATAAGAAGTATGCAATTCCCGCCCGCTTTTGGCCACCCACTGAATGGTATAGGAGTTCTCTTTTTCCTTATAATTCTTTATGTAGCTCCACATTTTCTTCAATGCATCAACCTTGTCGGAGCCCTTCTCTGAGTGGAAAAGGAACGACTGGTTGTGCCGTGGGCTGATGGTGATCAAGTCCAGTTTCGTCCTCCCTTCCAGGATGCTGTATTCAAAAATGAGGTCGCTGGTACGCAAACCGAGGTAATCCTTGATCTGCTGCTGGATGCGGGCGGCTTCTACATGGGTATCACTGGCGGTCTCGATCATCACTTTTGGCATTTTTCAAAGTCAAACCTTCGGAAACCCTTAAAAGTTTCTCAAATTTCATACAAATTAACAAAAACCGTGCAAATAACTGCCTATGGATAAATTGGAACACATTGGAATCGCCGTGAAAAACATGGAGGAATCCAATAAATTATTTGCCAAACTGTTGGGTCGCGACCACTATAAAATAGAAGAAGTGCATTCAGAAGGCGTGCGAACCTCCTTTTTTGACTTGGGAAACATTAAAATAGAGTTGTTGGAAGCGACGTCGCCGGATTCCCCTATTGCCAGATTCATTGAAAAGAAAGGGGAAGGGATTCATCATCTGGCTTTTGAAGTAACCGACCTCCGAAAAAGTATCACGGAGTATGCTGCAAACGACTTTACGTTGGTTTCGTCCACTCCCAAGGCGGGGGCCGATAACAAAATGATTTGCTTTCTCCATCCCAGGTCAACCAACGGCGTGCTGGTGGAATTATGCGAATCCCGCAAGTCCCTTCTTCCTTAGGAATTGATAAAGACCCGACGGATAAAGCCATTGCCTGGTACCATCAGGTGCGCGTGATCCTACCAACTCTTTTTGGGATGATTGTCTCTACCGAATTGGATGTCGTTGTAGAAACGTTGCTTCTTCTTCCCCTCACTGGTAAGGTAGTAGGGCTTCGGCCCGCAGGCGCTAAAAAGGATAAGGGCCACGACAAAAACAACAGCGATCTTTTTCATATTCTTAGCTTGTCTGCACATTGATACAGGACCCTCAGCCCATCCATAAGGGTAATCCGGATAAGTCTTACTTTTGCGGGACTAATTGACCAAAATAGCCGGTGAACTACGGTTACAACCATGACGGAACAGCGCTCTGAGATAGCTCAACTTGGCGAATTTGGGCTGATTGACAGGATCAGCCGTAAATTTGGCCTCCGAAACAAATCTTCCATAACAGGCATCGGGGATGACACCGCTGTGATCGACGGCGGGGAAACCGGTGTCCTCCTCTCCACCGACATGCTGCTGGAGGGTATTCACTTTGATCTTGCCTATACACCCCTGCAACACCTGGGTTACAAAGCGGTAGCCGCTAACGTTTCGGATATCGCTGCAATGAATGGCAAACCGGAACAGATTATCGTAGGCCTTGGATTGAGCAATCGTTTTTCAGTAGAGGCGGTGGAGACCTTGTACGAGGGTATTCGAGCTGCGTGTGAGAATTATGGCGTTGATCTGGTGGGCGGAGACACTACGTCTTCGGCTTCCGGCCTGGTGATATCCATCAGTATCATTGGTAGAGCAAGAAAGGAAAAAATAACCTATCGCAGTGGGGCGAAAGCAAACGATATTATTTGTGTGACGGGAGATTTGGGCGCCGCCTTCATGGGCCTTCAGGTCCTGGAGCGGGAGAAGCACGTATTTCTTTCTAACCCCGAAATGCAACCGGACCTGGAAAAGTACCAGTACCTGGTGGGCCGCCAGTTGAAGCCCGATGCGCGGATGGACATCATTCATGAATTGACTGAGTTGGATTTAGTGCCCACTTCCATGATCGATGTTTCCGACGGGTTGGCCTCGGAAGTGTTGCACCTGAGTCGCCACTCCCACCTGGGCATGAAACTATTTGAAGATAAAATTCCGCTGGACAATATGACGTATGATACGGCGCTCGAATTTAAACTTGATCCGATCGTTATTGCGCTTAACGGTGGGGAAGATTATGAGCTACTCTTCACCATTCGGCCGGCGGATTACGAAAAAATAAAAAAACATCCCGATATCCATTTCATAGGACATACGCAGGAAAATGTCGGTGAGAACGTCATGATTTCGAAACAGGGAACGGTTGTTCCATTACGGGCGCAGGGATGGGATCACTTTAAATCGGTAGGGGTGATCGGTGATCGGTAATCGGTGGAGTGTACCAAATTACCAGTACACCACCGATCACCGATTACCGATCACCGATTTCAGTCCTCCGGGTAGGGAATAAATACAAATCGTGTGAACTCCTTATCCACGACAAACAAACAACAAAACTCATCCGGATCTTTGTAGGTATTCGTGAAGTCGGCCTCTTTGTCTTTTGCCACCAACTCCCGTTGTACAAATTCATCGAGAAAAGAAGCATAGTAGTTCCAGGCCAAATCCATCTCGCCTTTGCGAATGAGAAGTTGTCCGATGGGAATAGAATCTTTAGAAACGGGAAAAATAGGGTAGGCAAACCCGGCCTTACGGATCTGGTAGGAGGCTTCCTTGAGCGTGTCCGCCACTTTCACAAAATCCTGTGAAATGGTGCCGAGGTATTTTCCGTCAAGTTCGGGGTCGTTGAACACAGCGTATGAGATTTAACCGCTAAAATACAATCGCACCTGATTACTCGAGTAAATAATTTTGGATGTGAGTGGAATAAATTCCAGGTTATTGAAAATACTCACAACACTCCAGCCTCCGGATGTTCCATTAACCATTGATCCGCCCACTGCTGAAGGATTGGAAAGAACGTGCCAAATTCCTTTTTGAATTCTTCGTAAGACTCCTCCAAATCAACGGTGGCTTCCTCCATCAATGATTTATAGGGTGTCCGGCTCGCCATACCGGAGAGCGCCCGATTGATACCTTCTACCTGCGCATAGTTCACGAGCCAATTTCCCTGTATCATATAGGGTAGCATCTGCCTGACTTCATTCGGCAAAATAGCGTTGTGCTCCTGGATGAGAGCATACGTCCCGCGGGCAAAATCGGGAAGGAGCTGATCGTGATACTGGTTCCAGTTGCGGGCCAGGAAGTGGTCGTAAAAAACGTCCACAATGACTCCGGAATAGTGACGGTACTTAGGGCGCAGTCTGTCCTTACTCTGTGCTACCATGGGATGGTGGTCAGTAAAGTGATCGATGGCCCGGTGCATTTCAATGCCGGCAACAATCTCCGGCTCATAGCGGTCGTTGAGGGTACGCCCTTTCACAAAGTCGCCGATGAAATTGCCAACCATGATTTTGGTTCGGTTTCGGGAAAGGTAGAGATGGGCGAGAAAATTCATAGAAATCAGTCGGGCGCAACGGATGTATGAACGCGTTGCAGGTTATATACGGTAAGGTAGGCGAATTCGCTTTGATTTGTTAAAGGGATTTTCAATCTTCCCGTCAAATAGAAACGCATGGCAATTCCGCAACTCAAGTTACTGATCAATTTATCTCAGATTGACGGACTGGTAGCAGAAAAGGAAAAGAAATACATTACCAACATTGGCTTAGCCAACGGAATACCGCTGGCGGAGATCACGCCCTTGTTTGGCCAAAAACATGACTTAATTGTACCCGCTAACCTGAATGATCAGGAACGCTTTGACTATATTTTTAGCCTGGTTCAACTCATGAAAATTGATGAACGGCTCTACCAGGATGAAATACGATTTTGTTCCAAAGTGGCATCCCGATTGGGGTACGACCAAACTGTCATGTTTGATCTGATGTTGCACGTACGCGCGGTTATGGAAGCCAATGAAAAGGGGGCGTTGAGGCGGCTGACGGCGAAATACCTGAAGGGTTGAGTCTTACCTAACTATGAATAATATGAAAACAACTTGCCTTTCAACCATCCTGTGCATAAGCCTCCTGACAGGCTTTTCTCAGGCACAAAAACCGGCAACACCGGCTAGCCCTTCACCCCTTGTATACGGGGCGCCTATTTCTTTTAGCCAGGCCGAGAAAATAATGGCCGCCGCGATCCAGGAAGCAGCCAGGAATGGCTGGACGATGGCGATTGCCATTGTGGATACGGGGGGAAATCTGGTGGCGTTCCAGCGAATGGATAATACGCAGATCGGGTCGATTGAAGTTGCTATAGGCAAAGCTCAAACGGCTAATAATTTCAAACGTCCCAGCAAAGCTTTTGAAGACGTGGTCGCCGGTGGAGGAGCAGGATTGAGGATCCTTTCGCTGCCCGGGGCCGTGCCGCTGGAAGGTGGGGAGCCCATTTTACTCCAGGGAAAGATCATCGGCGGAATAGGTGTTTCCGGCATGCAATCCTCACAAGACGCCCAGGTAGCAAAAGCAGGTTTGAATGCGTTAAATTGATTCGTAATGGAGCGACCATTAACCTTGACCGTGATGAACCCGAGTCGACTATTACTCGGTTTTCTTTTTTCCATATCGGCCACACTAGGACTTTCTCAACGGACATTCATCCATTGCGGCAGCCTGATGGATGGCAAGAGCAAAGAGATCCTTTCCCAGATGACGATCGTGGTCGAAGGAAACAAAATTGTTTCCCTCAACAAAGGGTTCACGCGGCCGGACTCAGCAGGCAACGTCATTGACCTCAGCAAAAAGACGGTCATGCCCGGTCTTATCGATATGCACGTTCACCTGGAAAATGAAACGAGCAAAGACGGACAATTAAAACGGTTTACGTTAAACGATGTGGATGTTGCATTTCAGTCTACCGTTTATGCAAAAAGAACCTTGATGGCCGGCTTCACCACGGTGCGGGATTGCGGAGGAACGGGTGTGAATATTGCTCTTCGCAATGCAATCAACCAGGGCGCGGTGATCGGCCCGAGAGTTTTTACGGCGGGCAAAGCGATTGCCACCACGGGAGGTCACGCCGACCCCACCAATGGTTCGCGCAAAGAATTGATGGGCGACCCGGGTCCCAAAGAAGGAGTGATCAATGGGGTTGAAGACGCCCGTAAAGCGGTGCGTCAGCGCTATAAAGATGGGGCGGACTTTATCAAAATAACCGCTACGGGAGGTGTGCTGAGTGTTGCAAAAGACGGAAGCGGGCCACAATTTACTCAGGAAGAGGTCAATGCAATTGTGGAAATGGCCAGGGATTACGGGATGATCGTGGCCGCCCATGCCCACGGTGCAGAAGGGATGAAACGGGCAGTGCTCGCGGGAGTTACCACGATCGATCATGGAACCCTGATGACAGACGAAATCATGACATTGATGATTCAAAAAGGGACCTTTCATGTCCCGACAATCATCGCGGGCAAGTCAGCCGCAGCGTATGCCAAGATCCCCGGCTATTATCCGGCGATCGTCGTGCCCAAAGCAATTGCCATCGGTCCCCGGATACAGGAGACTTTTGGCAGATCGTATAAACGCGGGGTGAAAATTGCCTTTGGCACGGATGCCGGCGTTTTTCCTCATGGTGAAAATGCCAAAGAGTTTGGCTATATGGTCGAAGCCGGAATGCCCGCTATCGAAGCGCTCCTTTCTGCGATGCAAACCAATGCCAACATTATAGGCATGGGTGACAAGATCGGATCCATCGAAAGTGGAAAATGGGCAGACATCATTGCGGTGAATGAAAGCCCCGTCACGAACATCAAAACCATGGAGAAGGTGACGTTTGTGATGAAGGACGGTGTGGTGTATAAAAATGAATGACCGGAGTCCGCACCACCCAGCCTGGCCCAAGTTTCTCTCGGGGCGATTTGGTTAGGCCCATTCCGGATTAGTTATTAGTCATTGGTCATTGGTGGTGCATTGTTAATTCTTAGTGTTCCCACCAATGACTAATGGCCAATGACTAATGACTAAGACTCACGACTTTTCCCTACCTTTGCGGCTTGAAAAAACCGAGTTGAACACTGGGAATGAAGAACATACGCAATTTTTGTATCATCGCACACATCGACCACGGCAAAAGCACGCTGGCCGACCGCCTCTTAGAGATGACGGGGACGCTAACCGACCGCCAAATGCATGCCCAGGTGCTGGACAATATGGATTTGGAGAGGGAAAAAGGGATTACGATCAAGTCTCACGCCATCCAAATGAACTACAAACTGGATGGAAAGGACTACATCCTTAACCTGATCGATACACCCGGTCATGTTGATTTTTCCTACGAAGTTTCGCGGTCCATTGCCGCCTGCGAAGGGGCATTGCTCATCGTCGATGCGGCACAGGGGATCCAGGCGCAGACCATTTCCAACCTGTACCTTGCGCTGGAGCACAATCTGGAAATCATTCCCGTGCTCAACAAGATTGATTTGCCGGCCGCCATGCCGGACGAGGTTACGGACCAGATCGTGGAACTGATCGGGTGCCCGCGGGAATCCGTCATTCAGGCCAGTGCAAAAGAGGGCATTGGCATCGAGGCGATTCTAAAGGCTGTCGTCAGCCGGGTACCCGCCCCCAAGGGCGACCCTAAGGCTCCTCTGCAAGCAATGATCTTTGACTCGGTATTCAATTCCTTTCGCGGCGTAGAAGTGTATTTCCGCGTATTCAATGGCACGATCCGGAAAAACGATAAGGTCATGTTTGTCAACGCCGGAACACAATACAACGCTGACGAGATCGGTATACTCAAGTTGGACAAGATTCCACGCGCCGAGATCAGCACGGGTGACGTGGGGTATCTCATCTCGGGCATCAAGGTCGCCAAGGAAGTAAAAGTAGGAGATACCATTACGCTGGTAGAAGACCCGGGGGAAGCGATCAAGGGATTTGAGGATGTGAAGCCCATGGTCTTTGCCGGTATTTATCCGGTGGATACATCGGAGTTCGAAGAGTTGCGGGCGTCGATGGAGAAACTTCAGCTCAACGATGCCTCTCTGGTGTGGACGCCGGAAACTTCGGCTGCACTGGGCTTTGGATTCCGCTGCGGCTTCCTGGGGATGCTTCACATGGAGATTATTCAGGAGAGGTTAGAACGCGAGTTCGGCATGACGGTGATCACTACAGTGCCTTCGGTGAAATTTACAGCGAAGCTTACCAATGGAAAGGTCATTGAGATCAATGCTCCATCTGAAATGCCTGATCCTACCGCCATCGATTACATCGAAGAACCTTTCATTCGGGCCCAGATCATTACCAAGTCGGAATTTATCGGACCCATCATCGGGTTGTGCATGGACCGTCGCGGGTTGATCAAGAACCAGATGTATCTTACTTCCGACCGGGTAGAGCTTACGTTTGAAATGCCGTTGGCGGAGATTGTTTTTGACTTCTTCGATAAACTAAAGACCATTTCGAAGGGGTATGCTTCCCTGGACTATCACCTGCTTGACTCCCGGGAAAGTGACCTGGTTAAACTGGATGTGCAATTGAACGGCGAAAAAATAGATGCCCTGTCGGCTATCGTCCATCGCAATAAAGCCCAGGAATGGGGTAGAAAATTGTGTGAAAAGCTGAAGGAGCTTATTCCACGTCACATGTTTGAAGTGGCTATCCAGGCAGCGATCGGGCAAAAAATCGTTGCCAGGGAGACCCTGAGTGCGATCCGTAAGAATGTATTGGCAAAGTGTTATGGCGGAGACATTTCGCGTAAGCGCAAATTATTGGAAAAACAAAAGAAAGGGAAGAAGCGTATGCGCCAGGTAGGAAATGTGGAGATCCCGCAGGAGGCGTTCATGGCCGTCTTAAAAATTGATTAACTAAACCGTAATTTATGGAAAGAAATTATGATGAAGTAATCTCCGATATGCTGATTCAGTTGGATCACATTGAACGAAGGATGGCGAAGGCGGATAAGCGAATGGATCTGACGATCAAACGCATGGTGAAGGCGGAACTACGGCTTGAAAAAGGGGAACACCGTATGGAGGTTTTTGATAAGAAACTGGAACGATCAATCAAGGACCAGCAGGAATTCAGCAAGACCCTGGTCCAAACGAACAGGAAACTGGAACAATCAATCAAGGACCAGTTGGAAGTCAGTAAGGTCCAAGCCCAATCGATCAAGGATCAGCAGGAATTCAGTAAGGCCCAAGCCCAATCGATCAAGGATCAGCAGGAATTCAGTAAGGCCCAAGCCCAATCGATCAAGGATCAGCAGGAATTTAGTAAGACCCAATCCCAAATAAATAAATATTTCCTGAATATCATAAAAAAGAATGGTCATAAATCATGAGAATAGTTAGCCATGCCAGAAACGTTACAAACAACATATACTCTTCTTGACGGCAAAAAAGTCTCTTCCGAAATCAAACAGGAGATTGCGGAGAAAGTTACTGCGCGTAAAAAGCATAGTAAGAAGATCCCCCATCTGGCCATTATTCTGGTAGGGGATGACGGCGCAAGCCAGACGTACGTCGACCATAAGGTGAAGGCGTGCAAGGAAGTGGGGTTTCACTATACGACCATGCGATTTGCCGACACCATCAGCGAAGAAAGACTGATGAAGCACATCGATCATGTCAATAAGGACGATGATGTGGACGGGTTCATCGTCCAGCTACCCCTACCGGCGCACATTTCAGTGGAAAAAATTACTGAAAAGATCAGATCGGACAAGGATGTCGATGGCTTTACCAACCATAACTTCGGAAGCATCATTTCAAAAAGTCCGTTGCTGTTACCCGCTACGCCCTTTGGGATCATGGAATTGCTGCGGCGTTATGATATTCAGACAGAAGGAAAAAACTGCGTCATCGTGGGGGCCAGCCGGATTGCAGGAGCGCCGCTCAGCATGATGCTCGTAGAGCAGGGCCATGCCACTGTCACGGTATGTCACAAGTATACTGTTGACCTAAAGAAGTTTACTGCCAACGCGGAAATTCTTATTGTCGCCGTAGGAAAGCCCGGTTTGATTACCGCTGATATGGTGAAACAGGGTGCCGTGGTAATCGATGTAGGAACAACCCGGGTCGAAAATCCTGACTCTCCCAAAGGCTTTTCGTTGAAAGGCGATGTGGATTTCAAATCCGTGGCTCCGAAGTGCTCCTTCATTACCCCGGTTCCGGGGGGAGTCGGCCCGATGACTATTGCCACACTTTTGCTCAACACATTGCGTGCGACCGAGAATAGAAATCCATAAGGTGGAGGTAACGTCAACGATTTCGCGGCAGACCCTTCCCTTGATGGAGGACTTTTACACGATCCAGGGCGAAGGCGCATACCAGGGACGTGCTGCCTATTTTATTAGGCTGGGGGGATGTGACGTGGGATGTGTATGGTGCGATGTGAAAGACTCCTGGGACGCTGCGGCACATCCAACCGTGAATGTTAAGGAAATGACCCGGCGCGCCAAAACAAGTGGAGGAGAGATTGTGGTAGTCACGGGCGGGGAACCCACTCTGTATGACCTTTCCAGCCTGACAGCAGAATTGAAGAAAGCAGGATTAAAGACCCACCTTGAATCTTCCGGTGCTTATCCGCTCACCGGAGAGTGGGACTGGGTTTGCTTCTCACCAAAAAAATTCAAGGCCCCCGATCCTTCTTTTCCAGGTAGAGCAAATGAGTTGAAGGTGGTGATTTTCAATAAAAGTGATTTTGAGTGGGCGGAAGAATTTGCCTTGCACGTACCTCCCGATTGCCAGCTTTTTTTGCAACCCGAATGGTCAAGGGAAAAAGAAATGGTCCCCCTTATCATCCAGTATGTAAAGGACCATCCGAAGTGGACCATTTCATTGCAGGTGCATAAGTATATGAATATCCCGTGAAGTGTTGAAGTGTTTAAGTGTTGGAGTGTTGAAGTGTTGAAGTGTTGAGGTTTTTATATGTTGAGCTGGCGCGCGCGGGAGAGAGTGGGCGAACCATTAGATTGTTAAGTGAACATCTGCGTAAATCAGCGAGATCAGCGGGAAACAAGTTGATGAGTATCGAATTCATCGAGAGGCTAAATCGTTGGGGGCAGCAAAGGGTTCCGTTTTTGTTTGTCATTGATTTTGAACAGGAGAAACCTTTTGCTTGCAGGCTGGAGGAAGCCAAAGCACACGGCATTCTATTTGATGTCCGGGGCAATTCCAATGCGGATGCGGTACGGATGGAGGCTTCGGTGGGCGTGGCAAAAAAACCCATTTCGTTGGCCAATTATCAGGAGAAATTTGATCAAGTTGCCCACCACCTTCATTATGGTGATTCTTTTCTTGCCAACCTTACGGTGAAAACTGAAATTCGAACGGACCGAAGCCTGCGGGAATTATTTTTTTTAGCCAGAGCCAAGTACAAACTTTTGTTCATGGATCTGTTCCTGGTTTTTTCCCCGGAAACCTTTGTGCGCATGGAGGACGGAAAAATTTATACTTTCCCCATGAAGGGCACCATCGATGCCGCTACTCCCGACGCAAAGAAGACCCTGCTCAGCGATCCAAAAGAATTGGCCGAGCATGTGACTATCGTCGATTTAATGCGCAATGATTTGAGCCGCGTAGCCGAGCATGTTGTCGTCACCCGGTTCCGGTATATTGATGAATTGAAAACCAACCATAAGAATCTCTTGCAAGTGAGTTCTGAAATTGTCGGGCAATTGCCCGTAGACTATTTGTCCAGGATGGGAACGATCCTGGCCAGCCTTCTGCCGGCGGGTTCCGTAACGGGGGCGCCCAAACCGAAAACCATTCAAATCATTCGGGAAGCAGAACGGGAAAAACGTGGCTATTATGCAGGTGTTTTTGGGTACTTTGACGGAACGGTGATGGAAAGCGCGGTCATGATACGGTTTATTGAACGGGATGGAGATAAATTATTCTACCGGAGTGGAGGGGGGATTACCACGCAGAGTGTAGCCGTCAACGAATACCAGGAAGCGATTGATAAAATTTATGTTCCGATTGATTGAGACGATCCGGTTGCACGACGGCCGGTTTAATAACCTGGGCTATCATGAGCAGCGCATGCACCGTGCCATGAAGGAGATCTTTGGGGTTGATCAGAAAGTTAACCTGGAGGAGATGTTGAGTCCCTATCCCAAACCAGCATCCGGATTGTATAAATGCCGCCTGGTCTACAACAATAAAACCCATCAGGTGGAGTTTACCTCCTATACAATCAGGCCGGCGCATTGGCTCAGAATCGTTCATGATGATACCATTTCCTATGACCACAAATTTGAAGACAGGAAGGAAATTGATAATAATTTCAAGAAACGGGGTAATTGTGATGACGTGCTGATTATAAAAAAGGGCAAGGTTACCGATACCTCCCGTGCCAATATTTTATTCAGAAGCGGGAATGGCTGGATTACGCCAACTTCTTTGTTATTGCCCGGCACCATGCGGCAAAGTTTATTGGACAGCAAGAAGATTGCAGAAGAGGAAATTCATGTCGACGAACTGTCTCGTTTCAAATCCTTTAAATTAGTGAATGCGATGCTGATGTTTGACTCGCCTGAACGATCGATCGAAAATATTATTCCATGAGGGTAATGAAGATAAAAGGATTGGTTTGCCGGTGGCTCATGCTAAGCGCCTCGGTCGTGGGAATTCCCTTTGCATTGAGTGCGCAACCGCAACTCAGCACCAAGTCGAAAAAAGCCATTGAGCTTTACACTGAGGCGGACAACTTTCGCGTGCGTGGACAGTACGACAAAGCCATTGAACTGCTGAACCAGGCGATCAGCAAGGACAAAAATTTTGAAGAGGCCTACTTTCGTTTAGGACTTACTTTGAAAAATCAGCAGGACATACTGAAGTCGTGCGAGAGTTTCGAAAAAGGAGTAAGCCTCTTGCAGGATATCCGGAAACAAAATGTCTACCGGTACGAACTGGCTGACAATTATTTGAAAGTTGGAAACTATACCCGGGCGCTGGAAATCGTAACTCTTTTTTTGAATTCCGAGAAGGCGAATGGGATAAAAATAGGCCAGGCGAAAGTATGGAAAGGCCATGCGGAATTTGGGCTTGCTCACCAACATGATAATTTGGCCTACCAGCCGCAGGCGTTGTCTGATACGGTCAATTGTTTTCCCATGCAATATTTTCCTGCCCTGACAGCCGACAATGAGCAACTGATCTTTACCAAACGCAACGGCCGCGGTCACGATGATGACGAGGATATTTTTATTTCGATCAAGGATGCTTCGGGACGATGGACGACGCCTGTTTCCATTTCAAATAAAATCAATTCTAATCTCCGGGAAGGCGCTTCTGCCATTTCTGCCGATGGCCGGCATCTGATCTTCACGCTTTGCGGAAGCAAGACGTATGGAAGGTGTGATTTATTTGAAAGCAAAAAAACCGGGGATACCTGGAGCACACCGGTCAACCTCGGACCCTTTGTGAATAGTTCGGCCTGGGATGTGCAGCCCTCCTTGTCCGCTGATGGCCAGGAACTTTATTTTGTTTCGGATCGGAAAGGGGGAATCGGAGGAAGCGACATTTGGTATGCGCGCAAAGATTCTACCGGCCGGTGGATGAAAGCGCAGAATCTGGGGAATACGATCAATACGAAGTACGACGAGATTTCCCCGTTCATTCATGTCAACAACCGCAATCTTTATTTCGCGTCCAACGCCCATCCGGGATTTGGCGGATTGGACATTTTTGTCTCCGAGAAAGTAGATAAGAAATGGACCACGCCCAAAAACATGGGATCACCGCTGAATAACTATGAGGATCAATACTCCTTTTTTGTTACGGCCGATGGCCGGCGGGCCTATTACTCAAAAGACGAAGCGGGTAAAAAAAATGATACCAAACTCTATACGACTCCGTTGCCGGAACAGGTTCAGGTGCAGTACTACAGTAACCTGGTAAAAGGAAAAGTGAAGGCCAGGGTAAGTGGCAAGCCGTTGCAGGCGTTGGTGGAACTGTATGACATTCAAAAAAATGAACGGCTTTCGATGGTTCAATCGGATTCTGTCACCGGTGAGTATGCTATTGTCCTCACGCAGGGAGCCGAGTATGCTTTGTATTCGACGAGTCCCGGGTACTTGTTCAAGAGCCTTTCGTTTAATTATTCTGAAACCGGGCGAAAGGATCCCATCGTGGTGGATATCGACATGGACGAGATGAAAGTCAATGCAAAGGCTGTCCTGAACAATCTCTTTTTTGAAACGGACAAGTACGACCTGAAGGAGAAGTCGGTCACCGAATTGCAGGAGGTAGTCCGGTTTCTGAATGCAAATCCAAAAATCCGGGTTGAGATCGGAGGTCATACCGACAATGTGGGATCAGCAAGCTACAATCTCCAACTCTCGGAGAAGCGCGCTCAGTCGGTTGCAAACTACCTGGTTCAACAGGGGATAGATGTCACCCGGATCATCCAAAAAGGATATGGAGCACAACAACCTGTAAGGCCCAACGATACAGAGGATAATCGCCAGGCGAATCGCAGAATAGAGTTCAAGATTCTGAATTAGAATTTTTCACCGCGGAGGCGCGGAGGCGCAAAGTAGGCGCAGAGCAAAATAATTTTTGGCCAATTAATAAGGCTTCATACCCTGGTTAAGGTAATTCCTGACATAATCCGATGCGCCATTCTCCAACGACACAAATGGTTTTGTATAGCCGATGCCTTTTAACTTTTCCATCTTTGCTTCGGTGAAATATTGGTATTTATCGCGGATGTCGATGGGCGTGTCAATAAATTCGATTTGCTCTTTCTTATCTAACGCATTGAATACCGCCCGGGTCAGATCCAGAAACGTTCGGGCCTGGCCCGATCCAAGATTGTAAATACCGGAGTTTTTCCGGTGGTGCATAAGAAAGGCGCAGACGTCGACCACGTCATTGACGTAAACAAAATCGCGCATTTGCTCGCCATCCTTGTAGTGGGGATTGTGCGAGCGAAACAATTTCATTTTACCCGTTTTACTGATCTGGTTGAAGGCATGCCAGATCACCGATGCCATCCTGCCTTTATGGTATTCGTTAGGGCCATAGACATTGAAGAATTTGAGCCCGGCCCAGAAAAAGGGTTTTTCTTTTTGCAGCAGCGCCCATACATCAAAATCCTGTTTGGATTGGCCGTACGGATTCAAGGGCTTGAGCAAAGGAATTTTAGACTCGTTGTCGTCGTATCCCATTTCACCCAGACCATAGGTTGCTGCAGAAGAGGCGTAAACGAGGGGAATCTGGTATTGTATACACCGTTTCCAGATGTCTTTTGTGTATTGCGTGTTAAACCGGTTGAGCAGGACCGTATCAAACTCCGATGTGTCCGTCTTTGCCCCGATATGAAAAATGAACTCTACCAATTCATAATTCTTGTCCAACCACATCATGAACGATTCGCGGTCAACATACTCCTGAACCCTGGCTCCTTCGAGGTTCTTCGTCTTGGCAGGGACGTCAAACTTATCGACGGCGATAATCGCATTAAAATTCTCTTGATTGAGTTTTCTTATCAAGCAGCTTCCGATAAACCCGGCTGCACCTGTAACGATGATCATGATAGCAATTTCCCGGCAATTTACTATAAGCCAGGCAATGATTTGAAATTCAAAGTTATATTTGTGAATGATTTACGTGAGCAGAAAGGAACATTTTAATGCAGCCCATAAACTGTATAACCCGGCCTGGACGAAAGAAAAAAACGAATCGGTATTCGGTCCCTGTGCCAATGAGAACTGGCATGGTCATAATTTCGACCTCATCGTCACCGTGAAAGGAATACCGGATCCCGAAACCGGCTTTGTGGTCGATTTGAAAAAGCTGAGCACGTTGATTCGGGAAGAAGTGGTGGATAAACTGGATCATAAAAACCTCAACCTCGATGTGCCCTTTATGAAGGACAAGCTGGGTAGTTGTGAGAACCTGGTCGTCGAAATCTGGAAGATCTTATCGCCGCGGATTTCATCCATCAGTAAAAGGGGTTCCCTTCATTCGATTCGGCTGTATGAAACTCCGAGAAACTATGTTGATTACTTTGGCGAACAATAAGGACCCGTACACCCTATTCCCCAATCGACTTCATGCGCTATTACATCATTGCCGGCGAACGTTCCGGTGACCTGCACGGAAGCAACCTGATAAACGCCATCAGGACGCATGACCCTGCGGCAGTCTTTCGCGGCTTCGGCGGTGACTTCATGAAGGAGGCCGGCCTCGATTTGGTCGTGCACTATGAACAGATGGCCTTTATGGGTCTGAAGGCGTTAGTGACTAACGCCTGGACGATTTATCAAAAGATCAAATTTTGTAAGGAAGATATTTCCGCCTTCAAGCCGGATGTGATCATTTTGATCGACTACGGTGGCTTTAACCGCAGGATAGCCAAATTTGGAAAGAAGAATGGCTTGAAGGTCTTCTATTACATCCCGCCCAAAGTCTGGGCATGGTATACATCCCGCGCCTGGGAATTGAAGGCCAACGTTGACCGGATGTTTGTCATCCTGCCTTTTGAAAAAGCCTTTTATAAGAAATTTGATTTCGATGTTGATTATGTTGGGAATCCGGTACTCGATTCCGTAAAGGCATTTCAACCCGATCCTGATTTCTTGAAAAAGTACGAATTCACCACGGGTAAAACGATCGTCGCGCTATTGCCCGGCAGCCGGAAAATGGAATTAAAAAAGATTGTGCCCTTAATGGCCGCCGTCGTGCGGGCGAATCCACAGTACCAATTTGCCGTAGCGGCAATTCAATCGCTTCCACCGGAGTTGTACACCAGCTTGCGTGAAATTGCCTCCGTAAAATTCATTTTTGACGGTACCTATGATTTACTTTCCCACGCCAGCGCAGCCATTGTCACATCGGGTACCGCCACACTGGAGACCGGGCTTTTTAAAGTTCCTCAGGTGGTCGTGTATAAAGCCGGTAAGTTGGAACTTGCTATTATCCGCAGCATGGTAAAAGTGACATTCATCTCCTTAGTCAATTTGATAGCGGATAAGCAGGTCGTGAAGGAGCTCATTCAGGAGCAAGCGACCCCCGACCACGTGAATGCCGAACTAAAGAAACTGGTAGAAAACAGTTCTTATAGAAAGGAGATGCTCCTGGAATATGACAGCGTATATAAAATTCTGGATACCGGTTCGGCCTCTGAGAATACGGCAAGGCTGATGGTGACTTATCTTACCCATTAGGGCCTGTCCGTTGGGCAGACCGTTTCCACCAATAATTATTATATTTACTTTACAGAAAGGGTTAAATACAAGTTTCAGAAAGATAGCCTGAAAGCCCAACGGCTTCTTTTCCAACGTTCCTGAATTTTGAAGTGTCTAAGAGCCATGACTAAAAGTTTTCGCCATGAATAAAGCAAAACTTGCCTTGTTGGTGCTTGGTTTTTGTATTCTTTTCGCCTGTCAGAAGGCAGCGGAACTCAATACCAGGGAGGTTGTCCTTACCTTGCCGTCCACACTCGACACATACCTTTCGGATTCATTAAATAATAATATCCCCACCCTGGGGCGGGTATTGTTCTACGATTCCAGGCTGTCGGTAAACAATTCAATTTCGTGCGGCTCGTGCCATAAGCAGGCTCTGGCATTTGCCGATAATGTACCCTTTAGTCAAGGTTTTGAAGGCAAGCCGACCTTCAGAAATTCAATGCCAATTCAAAATTTAGTCACCGCAATTGGCTTTTTTCCACAAGGAGACCTTGTGGGCGTTCCACAGGTCCCGGCGGATACCCTATCCCTGTTTTGGGATGGCCGCGAAAAATTATTGAAAGCCATGGTCTTGCGGCCGATCGCCAATCACGTGGAGATGGGGATTACGGATTTGGATGCGCTGGCTAAAAAGTTGTCAGGCATTCCTGATTACCAGGATCTATTTACTAAAGCGTATGGGAATCCCGACGTTACGCAGATTAAAATTGCCGATGCGTTAAGCCAGTTTTTGCAAAGCATTGTTGCGAGATCGGGAGATTTCCCCTTGACTGCGCTGGAGCAAACAGGCCAGGAATTATTTTTTGGAAAATATAACTGTAATAGTTGTCACCAGACCCAGGCGCTGAACGGATATAAAATGGGAGGGGGTGGCGGGTTTCTCAACATTGGCCTGGATCAAACGTACAGGGATATCGGTTTAGCGGATGTAACGGGTAACGCTTCGGACGTGGGAAAATTTAAAATACCCACGTTGCATAACGTCGCCCTGACAGCGCCGTATATGCATGATGGCCGGTTTAAAACCCTCGATGATGTTTTGAACCATTACAGTGAGGGTATCCAGAATCACCCCAATCTTGATTTTCGCTTAAAAGATGTCAGTAACCATCCCCTTAAAATGAACATTTCTTACCATGACAAGCAAGCCATCATTGCTTTTTTGAATACCCTTACGGATTATAAAATGATTACCGATCCGAAATTCTCAAATCCGTTTCGGGTAAAGTAATGAGGTACCGATTCATCCTGGTCCTTATACTCTTTCCGGTCTTTTTATGTTCATCACAGCGCCTTACCGTTTTGACGTACAGGATGGCGCCCGGCGACAGTACGAAACCGGTACGATCGACCCATCAGTATCTGGGTGTTCAGGCGAATCAGTTGCTTAACCAATTGTTCAGCTTGGGCAACAATAATGCTGTCGTTACCAACCCTTATTTGATTATCTATTCTGTTAATTCTGCCCGGACCGGCGTTGGATTAAATATGGGTCTGGGGTACACGGTTCATTCAACAGATGATAAAAGCGACCCCAACACCACACGCTCGACCACGATCAGCAGTTTTTCAACCCGCGTGGGCGTAGAAAAGAAGTCGTTACTCAGTAAGAAGTGGCAGGCGAGTTATGGATTTGATCTTCTATACAACAATGAAGATGACCATACTTCTACTTCTTCCAAATTTCAGTTTAACTCAAACAGCTCTGACTCAAACTCAAACACCTCTTACTTCGGATTTGGGCCGAGGGTAGCGCTGAATTTCTTTATTACGGAAAAAATACTCCTGGGGACAGAGGCAACCTACTATTTCAAATCGATCAAGGTCTCTCAGAAAATAACGAATACATCGACGTCTGTCACCATTGATCCGACTACGGGTCAACAGTCCTCGCAAACCTCGTCCTCAACAATTGACACCAGTCAGAAGGCCACGGATTTTGCTCTAAAAGTTCCGGTTGCCCTTTTTCTTATGCTGAAATTCTAAATTGTATTAAGCTACTTTGAGTTTGCTGTAATGAGATTTGCTGAACTTTTCTTCAGCATAGGCCCGGTTAATGACTAACCGTTCGGTGGTTTTTTCGGAGGGCAGCTCAAACATCGCGTCATTGATCACGGCTTCGCAAATGGAACGCAAACCACGGGCACCCAATTTAAATTCAACTGCCTTCTCTACAATAAAATCAAGTGCGCCTTCTTTGAATTCCAATTCGATGTCTTCCATCTCAAACAATTTCTTGTATTGTTTGACAAGGGCATTCTTTGGCTCAGTCAGGATTTTGCGCATGGCGACAGCATCCAGCGGATTCAGGAAGGAAACGACCGGCAGGCGTCCGATCAATTCCGGGATCAGCCCGAAACTTTTCAGGTCCTGGGCCGATATGAATTGAAGCAGGTTGTCTTTGTCGATATCGCTGGGATGCAGGCTATCGGCTGTGGCTGCGAAACCCAGGGGTCGTGTGTTTAATCGCTTCCCTATAAACCGGGACATACCTTCAAAGGCGCCCCCGCAAATGAAGAGGATATTTTCCGTATTGACCGTGATCATCTTTTGGTCGGGGTGCTTGCGGCCGCCTTGCGGAGGTACATTCACCGCTGTCCCCTCCAGTAATTTCAGGAGGGCTTGTTGTACCCCTTCGCCACTGACATCGCGCGTAATGGACGGGTTATCCGACTTGCGGGCAATCTTGTCGATTTCATCGATGTAAACGATGCCGCGTTCAGCTGCTTCGGTGTTGTAATCGGCGGCCTGGAGCAGACGCGTTAAAATACTTTCGACGTCTTCCCCAACGTACCCTGCTTCCGTTAGCACCGTGGCATCGGCAATACAGAATGGGACCTGAAGAATTTTCGCCAGGGTACGGGCAAGGTAGGTTTTACCCGTCCCGGTTTCCCCTACCATAATGATATTCGACTTCTCGATGGTAATATCGTTGTCGGTCTTCTTCTGCATCAGGCGCTTGTAGTGATTGTACACCGCAACCGACATTACTTTTTTGGCTTCATCCTGACCGATGACATACTCGTCCAGGAATTTCTTGATTTCGCGGGGTTTGATCAGTTTGAAATTCGGAAGGTTCCCGACTTCAACCTTATTTTTCTTTTCCTCCACCAGGATCTGGCTGGCCTGGGTAACGCATTTGTCGCAAATATGAGCGTGTATTCCTGAGATCATCAGGTCTACATCTTTCTTGCTTCTTCCGCAAAACGAACAGGTCACCTCTGCCATGTTACTTCAATTTGAAGGTAAATGTACCGATGTATTCCCGAAACTTCAATTCAAACACAGGCAATTGGGGCAAATAGGGACAGTTTATTTGTGCTTCCTCTCCAAAACCTCGTCAATCAGGCCATATTCTTTGGCATCGGCTGCGCGCATCCAGTAATCGCGGTCGGAGTCCTTTTCGATTTTCTCGTATTTCTGGCCGCTATGCTTGGCTAAAATGTTGTAGAGATCTTTCTTTACTTCAAGTGTTTGTTTCAAGGCGATTTCCATATCCGAGCTTTGACCCTGCATCCCCGAGGAGGGCTGGTGGATCATGATACGCGAGTGGGGCAATGCCGATCGTTTCTTGTCGGCCCCGGCAGTCAGCAGGACGGCCCCCAT
>Ga0193731_1000198_pt1 | contig 21573 bp, 20 predicted proteins | sample U1a2metaG_FD_144920 | JGI IMG/M metagenome (GOLD analysis project Ga0193731, IMG submission 144920) | Soil microbial communities from a riparian zone of the East river system, Colorado, United States - U1a2 | ecosystem: Environmental > Terrestrial > Soil > Riparian zone | place: USA: East River...
TGAAATTAGTTTTCATGAATATTATGTTTGTTCGGCCGAACCATTTCCCCGGTTCACTCACCCCTTGTTAAAAAAGATAATGAAGATGACGGACACGGGGATGCAGCTGGCGGTTTGGTTGAAGAAGTTGTAATCAGATAAATAATTCGAATTTGGAACTCCGCGATCTCATCGTAACCCCTGTCTTTATCATTCTGATCTACGGGGTGGCGTTTATCGTCCGCCCCCGGGTAACCGATGAAATTAACTATAGGTTTTTTTTCCCCGCATTGACCTTGCGTATCATCGGTGCCCTCGCTGTCGGATTCATCTATCAATTTTACTACGCCGGAGGAGACACCTTCAACTTCCATACCCATGGTAGCCGTCATATCTGGGAGGCTTTTTGGGATTCGCCTTCCAAGGGCATTCAAATGCTATTTTCCAATGGGAAGCATCAAGCGAGTTTCTATCAGTATTCCAGTCGGATTTATTTTTTCTCCGACCCGGCTGCATTTTTTGTTATCCGGTTTGCTGCCATCCTGGACCTGGTAACCTTTTCAACCTATTCGGCGACGGCGGTGCTTTTTGCTGTCATTAGTTTTATTGGTTCCTGGATGCTTTTTTTGACGTTTTACAATAAATATCCGGAATTGAATCGATGGATTGCCGCCGGCACGCTGTTTATACCCTCGGTATTCTTCTGGGGATCGGGTTTGCTAAAAGATACGATCGTATTGGCTGCCCTGGGCGTAGCCACCTTTGAGTTGGACCGGCTCCTGATCCGAAGACGTATTTCCGTATTTCACATTTTTTTATTACTTGCCTCACTATACATTATTTTTTCCGTCAAGAAGTTTATCCTGCAAGCCTATCTTCCGGCAGCCATTTTGTGGATCTATATGGGGCGCATTCAGAAGATTCGCTCCATCGCACTCAAAGTCATGGCCCTTCCATTCATCCTGGTCCTGTGTGCGCTCCTGGCTTACTATTCTGTCATTACGGTAGGAGAAGGAGATAAGCGGTATGCTGTCGGGAATCTTTCTCAAACTGCCAGGATCACTGCGATGGACATTCGATATCAAACGGGTCGCGATGCAGGCTCTGGCTACACGTTGGGCGAGATGGATGGGTCATTCATAAGTATGTTGAGGTTAGCGCCAAGCGCCATCAATGTATCGCTCTTTCGTCCTTACCTGTGGGAAGTGAGAAATCCGCTGATGGTGCTTTCGGCATTGGAAAGCACAGGGTTTTTATTTATGGTGCTGTATGTCGTGTGGAAAAGGAGAACGTATGCCTTAAAAGCATTTGCACACCCCGACGTAGCCTTTACGATGGTGTTCTCCATCGTTTTTGCATTTGCTGTCGGCGTTTCAACATTTAATTTTGGATCATTGGCGCGATACAAGATTCCCCTATTGCCATTCTTTTTTATTGGCCTGGCACTGATCCTTCATTCAAAAAGTGATAGGAATGTGGGTGTGTTCGACAATACGGAATAATGATCAATTACGGTCCGTCTACCCTGCTGCCCCATCTCTTTCCTTAGGGTGGGACTGTCGATCAACGTTCTCAACCACGCCAACCATTCTTCCTCGGTGACGCAAAGGAAACCATTGACACCATGGTCGATGATTTCCGTATTGACGCCAACCGGTGAGGCCACAGCGGGTATGCCCAAGGCCATGTATTGTAGCGCTTTGAAGCCACACTTTCCGCGTGTCCAGACATCATCACTCAAGGGCATGATACCGATATCAACCTGCAACAGATCCTCTATTTCACGATCCTCCAACCAGGGCAAAAAAGTCAGGGACCGGACCGCCAGCGACGGTTTCTTATCAGCGATGACGACCAGTCGAAGTTGAGGATAGGTGGATTCAAGTTTTTGAAGCACGGGCACCAGGGAGTCTAAATATTTTAATGTAGAGTGCGACCCCGTCCAACCCAGTGAAATCGTTTCCCCGGACTTTGTCCGAAGGTCTCCGGGCTTCTTCGGAGAAACTTCATGCTGCGCCGGATCATGCAACGTTAGGGTATCAACTGTAGAGGGATTAATGATAACCGATGCATTGAATTGTTTTGCAAAGTCGGCCAGGTAGGAGTTTCCACAACTTACCTTGTAGCTCCAACGGCAAATGGATTTGACTTTCGAATGCCATTTGAAAGGTGAAACCATACTGTTTTCTTCCGACGTATTGGGCAGCCAAATAGCATCATCGAAATCGTAAATTATTTTTTTTCGAAATACGCGAAAAAGGAACCACTCGATCACCGGAGGGCCCAGAGGAAGAGCCTCACGGTGAATAAAAACAAAATGATAGCGCGACACGGCAAGGAGAATCAGGAACCGCCGGATAATGCCCCGGAGGAGACCGAATGCCTTTTGAAGATATCGCCCCGGACGGTAAAGATCAGACCAGGACTTCATGTCCCAAAACGGGGCCAGATCGAATTCAATTCCTGCGCTCTTCAGTATTTCCAAGTATTGTTCAAATCTGAATCGCTGGGACGGAGATTTGCCTACAGGATAAGGAAAGAGAAAAAGCACTTTCATGTCATGAATGCTTCAGGAACACAACAAAGGTCCGGTTATTGGGGGTATTTGCTTAATTTTGAAACAAACGGGCCCAAAGTTGCATTAATTCCCGAATATGGAACAGGCGACCGAAATGATCATCGAACCTTCCCGGGCACTATCGCTCAATTTCCGGGAACTTTGGCAATACCGTGAGTTATTTTATTTTTTTACATGGCGTGATATTAAAGTAAAATACAAACAAACCATTTTGGGTGTTGTGTGGGTTGTCCTTCAGCCTGTAATGACAGTTCTTATTTTCTCGCTTTTTTTTGGCCGGGCGCTGAATGTGCCTTCTCAGGGTATTGACTATCCTGTATTTGTTTTTTCGGGTCTTTTGCTTTGGACTGTTTTTTCTTCGGGTATTTCCAATGCCGGAAATAGCATGGTCTCGAATGCCCAGATCATCAAGAAAATTTATTTTCCACGGCTCATTTTTCCCATCGCAGCCATTCTGGTTTCCCTTTTTGATTTCCTGGTTTCCTTCTTTGTATTTTTGATATTCCTCATCGGCTATGGCACCCCGTTCCACATCGGGCAAGCCCTTCTGTACTGGCCACTGGCCATTTTTTTGACCGTGCTGGGCACGATGGGATTAAGTTGCTGGCTGGCGGCGCTGAACGTTAAATACAGGGATTTCCGCTACATTATTCCATTTTTCATTCAGGCTCTGCTCTTTCTTACCCCGGTGATTTATCCCCTGTCCATCGTAAGCAATTCATGGATCAGTACACTGTTGTCATTGAATCCGATGTACGGGCCCATAACGATATTCCGGTTGCCTTTTATGACCGGTTCACCCGACTTCCGGTTGATTGAATTTAGCATCGGTTCTTCTGTTGTCCTGGTGCTGACCGGAATTATTTATTTCAGAAAAACCGAAGCCTTTTTCGCTGACTTAGCATGAAGCCGATTTTAGAGGTACAGGAGGTTTCCAAAAAGTTTACCCTGAATCACCAGGGTACACCCTATCTCAATTTTCGCGATAAGTTCAGTCATCTATTCACCCGCAATTCAAGAAAAGAGGAATTCTGGGCATTGAAAGAAGTGACCTTTCAGGTCAACAGAGGGGAGTCCATTGGTATTATCGGCCGGAACGGCGCCGGTAAATCCACACTGCTGAAAATTCTTTCGCGGATCACGCCGCCAACCCGGGGGCGAGTGGTATCGCGCGGCCGTATTGCCAGTTTACTGGAAGTAGGTACTGGCTTTCATCAGGAACTTACTGGTCGGGAGAATGTTTTTATGAACGGCTCCATCCTGGGAATGAAGCGAAGCGAGATCAAATCGAAATTTGACGAAATTGTTGATTTCTCAGGGACGGAAAAATTTCTGGATACCCAACTCAAACATTTTTCAAGCGGCATGCAATTGAGACTGGCCTTTGCTGTGGCGGCGCATTTGGAACCCGAAGTGCTGATCATTGATGAGGTGCTTGCCGTAGGGGATTCTGCTTTTCAGAAAAAATGCGTGACAAAAATGCTGGAAGTCTCGTCCGATGGGCGAACCATCATTTTTGTTTCCCATAACATGCAAGCTGTGAAGGCAATCTGTAACCGGGCGATGATTATTCAGTCGGGCAAAGTGGTCGCGCAGGGGCAAACCGATAGCGTGGTCACACAGTATCTCGAAAAAGACCACCTGGAAAGCAGAAATACGTATGACCTCACTACCGCAAAAAGAACGAAATGGAAGCATGGATTGATGTTCCAAAAATTGAGTTTTGACAAACACCTTTATTGCCCTGGCGAAAAACTGATCATCACTATTCGCCTTATGTCAAATGGCCAGAACTTTAAAGACTTATTGTTCGGTGTAAACCTGTACGATAGCGCGGGCAATTGCATGGTTCATTTAAGTAATATCTTTTTGGGCCAACTGGATATCACGCACGATGAATCCGCATCGTATCAATTTACAATTGATTCCCTTAATTTTAAGCCGGGCAGATACACGATAAGCTTGTTCGTGCGGGCCAACGAAGAAATTCAGGACTGGCTGGAGGGGGCCGCTGTGATCCAAATAGTGGATGGAAACGTTTATGGTTTTGAAAATAGTCAGATGATTCAGGGTCTGGTCCAGCCTGAATTCCATTTTGAGCAATTGTTATGAGGTTGATTAAGAATTGGATTCGAAATAGCATCCCGGACCGGATAAAGAAATTTGTTTCCTACTCCGATGACGTAGAATACGGAACAATTTCATTTTCTCAATTCGGAGAAGATATGATCCTGAGGAATTTCTTTCTCGGGAAAGCCAAGGGTTTTTATGTTGATATCGGAGCTCATCATCCTGTCCGATATTCCAACACATGGTATTTCTACAGGCTGGGATGGAGCGGAATCAACATCGATCCTTTGCCGGGTAGTAAAGAGCAATTTGAAAAGGTCAGACCACGTGATTTGTTTTTGAGTGAAGGTCTTTCCGATGATCCGGTGGAGATACGTTACCATCGATTTAAGAACCCTTTGCAGAACACGTTTTCCCCGAGCCTGGCTGCAAGTATAGATCAGGACGCCAATCCACTGGTGGAGGTGTGTTGGATAAAAACGGAGAAGTTGGGCGACGTGCTGGATCAGCATTTACCGTCCGGCACCACAATCGATTTCATGAGTGTGGATGCGGAAGGCTACGATTTGAAGGTTTTGTTGTCTAATAATTGGAACAAGTACAGACCTGCGCGGTTATTGGTGGAAGATTTTGATTTCGAATTCGGGGACACCCAGGCTAGTCCGATCGTCCGGTTTTTGAAAGGATTGGATTACGAAATCGAAGCCTTTGTAAATAAATCAGTATTCTTTCAGGACGTCCGCATTCGCTAAGCGGGGGGAAAATGTTGATCGGATAGTATCGCACCCTATATGCACGCCGCCATTTCCATCATCACTCCTTCTTTCAATCAAGGCCGGTTCCTGGAACAAACGATTGACTCTGTATTATCACAGGGATATCCTGATCTGCAGTACATTATCATTGATGGCCAAAGCAATGATGGCTCGGTGGAGATCATTAAAAAATATGAAAAATACTTGTCGTATTGGACAAGCGAGCCGGATCGGGGCCAAAGCCATGCAATCAACAAGGGCCTTCAGCGTGCTCACGGCGCCGTAGTGAATTGGCTGAATTCAGATGACTATCTTGAACCGGGTTCCTTGAACGTGATCGCCGAACGTTTTTCGGACCCCTCCGTGAATGTAGTCATTGGGCGAAGCCAAATTGTGCAAGACGGAAAGGTGATTCGTCTCAGCTCAGGCACCGACGTGTATGCGGGCAATGTCGCAAAAACATTGGGGTGGGCAAGGATAGATCAACCGGAAACCTATTTCAGAAAACGTATATACGATCGCCTGGGCACGCTCGACGAAAGCATGCACTTGGTCATGGACAAGGAATTATGGATGCGTTTCCTGATCCACTTTGGATTGGAGGGGGTAGTGAAAATTCCGGATGTACTGGCCAATTTCCGATTACACGAAAACACGAAAACACAAACCCAGGCAGGTCATTTTGTGCGGGACTCCAATGGCCTGATGTATCAACTGGCGACTACCAATAATGCTCATGAAAAGGCAGAGCGAATCCGGCAACTTCTGCCTTTTGATGCTGAAAAATTCAATGCTTTGCGAAAAGGTTTTGATTCATCACCAGAGGTCGCTAATACGGCGTTGGATTATTTTTTATTGTACAAGGCCGACGAGGCGTATTATCACAATGATCCTTCAACCTGTCTTCAACTTCTTTCCGGAGTTGACCGCAGCGCGTTGGCAAGCCCCGATCGGGAGTTATTTAACAAGCTGCGATTCAGAAGCCGGTATGTTCCCGTCTGGTTGATTCAACTTCTTCGGCGATGAGGGCAAGTGTGATCATTCCTACCTACCAGGGCGCGCATCGTATTGAAGGTACACTCCATGCCCTGGAACAGCAAACAAGAAAGGATTTTGAATTGATCGTCGTTATTGATGGATCCACCGATGGCACAGCCCAAATCGTGAACCAGCAAAAGCTAACCACCGGGGTTCGGGTAGTCGAACAGGGCAACAGCGGCAGGGCCGGTGCGCGGAACGCGGGAGCAAGGGAGGCAAACGGAAGTCTTCTTGTTTTCTACGATGATGACTTGCTGCCTGAATCCGACTCCTTCGAAAAGCACATTGCTTTTCACGACCAACACACCAACGCCATTTTGACCGGCAACACACCCCAATATGTGAAAGCAAGCGATACTGATTTTTCGCGATATCGGGCGTACCTAAGTACGAAATGGATCAAGCACTACCCCGACACACTGGTGCTCCTACAGAAAGGCAATTTGTTTATGAATGCTGCGAATTGCTCACTGGAAAAGTCTTTGTTCGATCAACTGGGTGGGTTCGCCGAAAAATTGACCGATGCCGAAGATAAAGAATTTGGCATCCGGGCCTTTAAGCAAGAAATTCCTTTATACTTTGACAGACGTATCATTGCCTGGCACAATGAATCCATTACCTGCCGCTCGTATACCCGTCGCTTACGCCAGTATGCTTCCGCCAATAGAGCCGTTTGGAGCATGCATCCTGAATTTGATGCAAGGGGAGGGGATGGGCAGGGAAAGAAATGGATGTACGATTTGTTGGCTTCCTCCTGGTGGGTGGACGCCGTTGATGAGACGACCTTTTTCTCCCTTGTTCCACAGAAAATACGCTATGCCTTGTACAGCGCAATTATCTTTGCCCTTTCGGAGGTGCATCCGGAAGTACCAATCTGATGGCAACCAAAGTCTTTTATATTATTTCGGAGATAAATAAAGCATTGGCTTTTGAATGGATTTATGACTCCATCGACAAAGGTAAAGTCGATCTGCGTTTTATTCTACTCGGCCAGGCCGACACGCCCCTTATTTCATTTCTAATAGAACGAGGCGTACGGCATTACCCTATCCCTTTTGCCGGCAAGTCCGACCTGGTCAGAGCATGGAGAATGGTTTTTTCAATTCTCAGGAATGAAAAACCCGACGCGGTTCATACCCATCTTTACTTTGCCTCCTTGATCGGATTGTCCGCAGCCTGGTTATTGCGGATTAGCAAGCGGATACATACGCGTCACCACGGCTCACTTCACCATCGTTATTTTCCCAAGGCCGTGTACGTAGATAAATTGATCAATGCATTGTCCTCCCACATCATCGTGCTTTGCAGCAATCAACGAAAAATCGTACTGGGGTGGGAGGGAGCATCGGAAAAAAAAGTGCGCCTCATCCCACACGGTCTTGATCTTCGGTATTTCCAAACCGGGGAGAGGGCGAAAGTCAGTTCGTTGCGAAGCTCATATAAAATACCCGTTGACGCATTTCCGGTGGTGGGTGTGATTGCCCGCTATACAGAGTGGAAGGGCATCCAGTTTATTATTCCTGCTTTCAGCGTCCTCTTACGCAAGTATCCCGGAGCGCATCTTATTTTGGCTAATGCCCACGGGGACTATGCGGAAAAGGTGAAAGCCCTGCTGGCTAATCTACCTGCCCGGAGCTACACGGAAATCTTGTTTGAACCGGAATTGAATTCGCTCTACAGGCTGTTTGATCTGTTCATTCATACACCTGTTGATGAATATTGTGAGGCTTTTGGCCAGACCTACGTGGAAGCGCTGGCTTCCGATGTGCCCGCTATTTTTACCTTGTCAGGAATAGCCAACGATTTTATAAATCATAAAAAGAATGCGTGGGTTGTCCAACACAAGAATAGCGCTGAAATTGCCTCGGCCATGATCACGCTGTTGGGCGACCCCACATTAAAAGCCAACCTGATTCGGGGCGGGCGGCAAAGTGTCGCCGAACGATTTGATGTCCGCGAAATGACAAAGAAACTGGAAGACCTGTATACGCAATGAAATTCTTAACTCACTGGGCGCATCGGGTAGTGCAGGTTCTGGGGTTGGAGAACGTATGCATAGCGATGACTACCCTGATCCCCGTCTTCATTAAATTTCTCCCCGTTCCGGAAGAATACAGCCGCGGCCATTTCTTAAAGATCAAAAGAGATGGTGCTTACTTTATGGTCGACCGGTCAGATTACATGCAATGGCATCTCTATGCCGGGTTGCCCGATGTTTCCTGGAGCAAAGCAGCCTCCGTTTTAACGGCCGGAGGCGTTGCGCTGGATATAGGTGCCAATGGCGGTCAATTTTCGCTGAAACTGGCGGCCGCTCTCCGACGGCAGGGTGTTCATCAATTCATGATCCATGCTTTTGAACCCAATCCATATATTTTTGATCTACTGACGACCAGCCTTGCGCTCAATCCCGGATTGAGGCACCATGTCTGCTGCCATGCCCTGGCGTTAGGGACAGAGGCCGGAGAAATGGCATTTGCGTATGACCCGGCCAACTCGGGAGGCGGTTCGATTTCAGGGGATCCATCTCCCTCAAAACTCCATTGCCAGGTGAAGGTGGAGCGATTGGATGATGTGGTGCGGTCCTTGTGCCTCACGCGGATTGACTTTATCAAAATTGATGTGGAGGGATTTGAGCCTGACGTCCTTTTGGGGGGAGGATCCGTCATTGAACAGTTTCATCCGTGGTTGTATATTGAAATAACGCCCTCCTGGATCAAGGGCCGGGGCCATTCTTTGCAACATATTATTGAGAAACTGACGTCGTGGAAGTATGGCCTTTTGGGAGAAGCGAATCAGGAATTTATTCCCTATTTAGAGAATGAGCAACTATTCCGTTCTTTGCATCAGTTCAACCTATTGGCTAGACCATAAATAGTTGGCGAAAAAGACCTATTTTATCGGCGAGGTTGACCTTTGAACGCTCCGACTCATGAACCGAAACCACCTTCTGTTTTCTATCGTCATTCCTACCTATAATCGGGCCGATTTCCTGCCCGCCACTATTAAATCCTTACTGGCTCAAACTTTTCAAAAGTTCGAGCTGCTCATAGTTGATGATGGGAGCACAGACGACACGGAACAAGTTGTCCGCACGCTGAATGACCCGAGGTTGTTTTATTTCAAGAAGGAAAATGCAGAACGTGGGGCAGCGCGTAATTTTGGCGCTCGATTGGCAAAAGGAGAATACATTAATTTTTTTGATTCCGATGACCTGGCCTATGCCAATCACCTCCACATGGCGGAAGCCACCGTTACGAAGTTAGCGTCACCCGAAGTGTTTCATTTGGGTTATGATGTTAAGAATACGCAGGGGCAGCTCCTCCGCCGCGTTGCGAAATTTCCCCCCACCATAAATGATGAACTTATCAATGGGAATCATTTAAGTTGTAACGGAGTTTTTATACGCTCTGACATTGCCATGGCATACGCTTTCAGTGAAAACAGAGGGCTCTCTGCTTCTGAGGACTATGCCTTGTGGCTGAAGTTGGCATCCCGCTTTCCGATCCATTGCGTCAATACCATCACCTCGACGGTGGTGAATCACGAGCAGCGCAGCGTCCTGCAGGTCGATAAAACAAAATTGCTGTTGCGATTGACGCTTCTGCAGCACGATGTAATGAATGATTCCGAATTTCTAAAGAGATATGGAAAAAAAACGGATGTATTTAATGCGTTTTTGCACGTTCACATTGCGTTGCACCTGGCCATGGCGGGAAACCCGCCGTGGGAGAACGGGGGATATTTAGTAAAGGCGATGCGCTACAAACCGTCCATCGTATTCAGTTATCGATTTCTAGCCGCCTTGAAAAAGGTTATTCTATGAGGGCGATCCTGGTAACCGGGGGTGCTGGAAATATCGGAGGTTCCCTGGTACGCAGGCTAGTGGAGGATCCGGAAAATTTTGTCGTTTCAGTAGACAACCTGGTTACCGGAAGTGTACATAAGCTCCCGTCCTTGCCATCTGCCAATTGGAAATTCATAAAGGGCGATTGTAATGATTATGAGGACCTCTCGGCGGTCATGCTAGCCTATCCATTTGATTATGTTTTTCACTATGCCGCCCTGGTTGGGGTTCAAAGAACACTGGACAACCCGATTGGTGTATTGAACGATATTGAGGGAATAAAACATGTGCTCAAGCTGAGCAAGCGTACAGGGGTCAAACGAATATTTTATTCTTCCTCTTCGGAAGTTTACGGGGAGCCTGTGGAAATACCGCAGAACGAACTGACGACTCCGTTGAATTCACGACTACCGTATGCGATTGTAAAAAATGTTGGAGAAGCGTACTTCCGGTCTTTTCATCATGAGTTTGGGTTAGACTATACCATTTTTCGATTTTTCAATACGTATGGTCCTCTGCAAACTACGGATTTTGTAGTATCACGATTTCTGGAATTGGCGATTAAAAATCAACCCCTGCCCATCTATGGAGACGGAATGCAAAGCCGCACGTTTTGTTACATTGATGATAACCTGGATGTCACTACGGAATCATTGTACCGAGGCCACTTTGTCAATGACGTCGTGAATGTCGGGAATGATGAGGAGATTACGATCGAGGATTTAGCGATGCGTATCAAAAAAGCGGTTAATTCAACTTCGGAATTAATGCGGCTGCCCCCGTTGAAAGAAGGTGACATGAGCCGCCGGAAGCCGGACATTTCAAAAATGAGGTCCGTTCTTTCCCGTGAATTGACTTCCCTCGAAGAGGGCATTCGGAAAATGATGAGAGGTGTATGAGCGTCCAACTCATGAATCCGCTCAACGGTGAACCCCTGGAAAAAAAAGGGGAATTGCTGGTAGATTCCTCCGGCAACGAGGTTCGTCTCAAGGGGGGCAGTTACCGGTTTGTGAATGATGATAATTACGCCGGGAATTTCGGATTTCAATGGAACAAATTCGAAAAAACACAGATCGATCGCTTTCAACAAGGCTCCACCCAAAGCCGTGACCGTTTTTTTTCCGTGACCGGCTGGGAGGAGGACGGCCTGGCCCATCAGGATGTTTTGGAGGTAGGTTCCGGAGCAGGCCGGTTTTCACAGGTTGTACTGCAGCACACAAAGGCGAACCTGTACAGTGTTGATTATTCCAATGCAGTGGAAGCGAACTTCCGCAATAACGGTCCGGACGACCGCCTCCACTTATTTCAAGCTAGCATTTATGCATTGCCATTTGCCCCCGGACAATTCGATAAAGTCTTTTGTTTTGGGGTTTTGCAACATACACCCGACTTCAGGAAAGGGGTTACGTGTTTGGTGGATATGGTTAAGCCGGGCGGAGAGTTGGTCGTCGATTTCTATCCGCTGCGCGGATGGTACACCAAAATACAGGCAAAGTACCTGCTTCGGCCCTTGAGCAGAAAGATGGATCATCAGAAACTTTTGGCGTGGATAGAGCGGAATGCCGACAGGCTGATTGCTTTCTATCGGTTTTTCGATAGAATCGGACTTGGAAGGATAGTCAATCGTTTTTTACCAGTTTGTGATATTAAAAGGACTATCCCTCGTCAACTGGACAACGCAACACTGCGGGAGTGGGTGATATTGGATACCTTTGATATGTTCTCGCCTGCCTATGATCATCCACAACGCCTTCAAAAGGTAATCCATTGGTTTAAGGAGTCGGGCATGGAAAGAGTGACAGGATCCGTGGTGAGGTATGGAGAGGGCAATCAGGTAACTATAGTAAGAGGATACTCAAAACTATCAAAATAGACGGATCGCGGAAGGGGTAAAGCATGAAGCGGGTCTTTAAATTTATATACAGTATTATCCCATTTAAGAAGCAGGTATACCTTGGTGTAAAGAGTGTTTGGACACCGCGCGAAAGTGTTTACAGGCACCTTTATTTTAAAGGAGTGTTTAAGGTAAAGGTCGACGACCGTACCGGGTTTGAGATAAATCATCATGGATACCAGATAGAAAATGAGATTTTCTGGAAGGGATTGACGGGAGGCTGGGAAAAGACTTCTATGGCTGTCTGGATTGCGCTTTGCAAAAAATCGGACGTGATTTTTGACATTGGCGCAAATACGGGTATCTATTCCCTGGTTGCGAAAGCCATCCATCCTGAGGCGGATGTGTATGCCTTCGAGCCGGTGAAACGGGTATATGCTAAATTAGTTGACAATAACCGATTAAACGGATATAACATTGTATGTCATGAACTCGCGGTTTCAAACCTGGACGGTACGGCCCTGATTTATGATACCAACGATGACCATATCCTATCCGTCACATTGAACAAGAATCTTCACTCCGTGGAGACTAACGTAATTCCAACCGTGGTGAATACCATCAGACTTTCTTCATTAATAGAAAAGAATGAAATGAGAGGAATTGATCTTATTAAGATTGATGTTGAAACCCATGAACCGGAAGTTCTGGAAGGGTTGGAGCCTTACCTGAGCCGCGATAAACCCACCCTGCTGATAGAGGTATTGACGGAGGATATCGGAAAACAAATTGAAGAAATCGTGAGTGGAAAAAACTACCTGTATTTCAATATCGATGAAAATGGAGGGATTACAAAAACGGACTCCATTCTGAAAAGCGACTACTACAATTATTTACTATGCCAGCCTGCGATTGCCTATTCATTGGGACTTATTTCGTAGCGTTTTTATTTACCAATTAATGAATTAATAATAATGTGCGGCATTTCCGGGGTTTTTTCGTCCACGATTATCGATCGCTCTAGTGTTGAATCCATGACGATGGCCTTAGCGCATAGGGGTCCGGATGCACATGGGGTGTACCTGGATCCTACTCAAACCATGGCATTAGGCCATACGCGCTTAAGCATTATCGATTTGAGCGCCCGCGCTAACCAACCCTTCTTTTCAAGCGATGGTCGATACGTCATTGTCTTTAATGGAGAGATTTACAATTTTCAGCAAATCAAGGAGCAATTATCCACTCAGCCTGGCCGGGCGTTTCGAACTCATTCCGATACCGAAGTCATCGTGGAGGCTTTTGCCACCTGGGGAGTCAACATGGTGGAAAAATTGGAAGGGATGTTTGCCCTGGCTATTGTCGATCAGTTGGAACACAAGTTGTTTTTGTTTCGCGACCGCATCGGGAAGAAGCCATTGTATTACTTTCAATCGGAGGGCGTGTTTGCGTTTGCCTCGGAAATTAAATCGTTGTTGAAGCATCCGGCTGTCCAGCTCGCCAAAAAGGTGGACCAACATGCGATCAGTTCATTTCTTCATCTTGGCTACATTCCGGAACCCCACACTATCTACGCCCACATTCATAAATTTCCTGCCGGACATATGGGTGAGGTTGATCGCACGCTGTGCCTTGGTACCCGACCCTATTGGCGTATCCAGGATAATCTGGACCCCGACCACTACGGGGGTCATCGCGAACAGGACGATAAGGAACAACTCAGCCTTTTGCTGGATCAGGCCGTGCAAAAGCGGCTGATCAGCGATGTACCGTTAGGGGCTTTTCTCAGCGGAGGAACAGATTCTTCGTTAGTATCGGCTATTGCATCGAAGTATGTCTCAAAACCGTTGAAGACGTTTAGCATCGGTTTTAAAGAAAGTAAGTTTGATGAAAGTCATTATGCGCGGGCGGTCGCGCACCATATGAAAACAGATCATACTGAATATATCCTTTCTGAGAAAGAAGCGATCCAAAAGGTAGAAAGCTACACCCGGCATTTTGATGAGCCCTTTGCCGATACCTCGGCTATTCCCACCATGCTGGTCTCAGAACTGGCGCGAAAGGAAGTAAAGGTCGCCCTCACCGGGGACGGGGGGGATGAATTGTTTCAAGGTTATGGCGCCTATACATGGGCCAACCGCCTCGACCGTGCTTCCTGGGGCATGCTGAAGGGCCCGTTGAGGCTGGTGCTGGGTGCAACGGGCGTTGGCCGCTGGGAACGTATTGCTCATTTGCTTGAACCCTCCGTGCGGGGAAGTATCCGGAGCCATATTTTCTCACAGGAACAATCGTTCTTTTCTCAACAGGAGGTGTATGAAGAGCTTCTGATTCATCGGGATGGTTTTAACGCGTTTGAATACGATGAATCGTTTCTTGCAAAGAAAAAACTCTCTTCAGGAGAACGACAGGCGTTGTTTGACCTTACTTACTACCTGAAGGATGACCTGTTGGTCAAAGTGGATAGAGCATCCATGTTTTATGCACTGGAGTGCAGGTGCCCTTTGTTGGATCATCATGTAATCGAATTCGCATTTTCCCTCGACATCGGCAAGAAAAGAAGAGGTGGAAAAACAAAATGGATAGAGAAAGAATTGCTGTATCAATACCTGCCGAGCGAACTGGTTGACCGGCCCAAGCGGGGGTTCAGTGTGCCCCTGGCATCGTGGATGAAAAACGATCTTCGCTACCTGATGGATGATTTTCTGAATGACCAGGTGATAGAAGAGGTCGGACTGTTCAATGCCTCTTTTATTCGAACCCTGAAACAGGAATTCCTGGCAGGTAAAGATTACTTGTATCACCGTTTGTGGGCCGTTATTGTATTGCATAAATGGTGGAAAGAAAACCAATAATGACAACCACGTCTTATCCGGTGCTTTACCTTTCCTATGATGGGCTTACGGATCCGCTGGGGCAATCACAAATACTCCCTTATCTGGAGGGGTTGTCGCGATACGGCATTACAATAATAAGTTTTGAGAAGAAGGACCGATTTGAAGGAGAGAAAGCTCATGTTCAGGAATTCTGCAGGATGCATAACCTGGACTGGGTGCCACTGGTCTACCACAAAGGCCCGCCGGTCTTTTCCACGTTATACGATCTGTGGCTGCTCAGAAGAAAAGTAAAATCACTGCACCGGAAGCACCCTTTCGGGGTCATTCATTGTCGCAGTTACATCTCGGCCCTGGTGGGCCTTTGGATGAAGCGAACGTACAACGTGAAGTTTATTTTCGACATGCGTGGATTTTGGGCCGATGAGCGGGTGGAGGGAGGTTTATGGAATTTAAGAAATCCGGTTTATCGGCTGATTTATTCTTTTTTCAAGAAGAAGGAACAACAGTTTCTACGGGAAGCCGATGCGATCATTTTATTGACTGAAAATGCAAAGCAGGAAATCCTTCGTTGGAACCTGAACTCAACCCTCCACGTCATACCGTGTTGCGTGGACCTGGATCATTTTGATCCCGCCCGGACGACGCACCTTCAGCAAGAGGCCTTGCGAAATGAGTTGGGTGTGAAGCCGGGCGAATTTGTGTTATTGTACCTCGGTTCGTTGGGCACCTGGTATTTGGTAAAAGAAATGCTCGATTTTTTTACTCAAGTAAAGGAAGTCAGACCGGATGCAAAGTTTTTGTTGGTAACCCACGATTCTTTGGATGTTCGTGGTCACCCTTATGCTCAGGATATCCTCCTTCGGTCATCGACGCGGGCGACAGTTCCTCTTTTTATCAGCCTGTCAAATGCCTCCGTTATTTTTATAAAACCTGTTTTCTCAAAGAAAGCGTCCTCTGCCACGAAAATGGCGGAAGTATTGGCAATGGGTATTCCGGTGGTGACCAACTCAGGATGGGGGGACATCGACCTTTTTCAACATACGCTTCCGGGTCTGGTTACCGTAGCCACTCCGGAAGATTATCCAAAGGCGGTGACGATGCTACTTCAGATGAGGAATCATAGTGAAATCAGAATAGGAGCGTCTGCCCGATTTTCACTCGTACAGGGTGTGGCGTTGTACAACGCTGTTTATCAGGATTTGACGTAAGGATTTTTTTCAAGGACAGTGACTTCGAATTGATTTAGATTGAGCAGATCCAGACACCCGGCCGAAGGAAGCTTCTTAAAAATGATCGTCACAAACAAACCATACCGTTCGGGCCTGTGAGAGCACATTTTATCAAGCTTCTCGATGTGGTTCTTTACCTGCTGGAAAAGGGGACCGTTGTCCGATACATCTTCGTATTCGACGCCTTCGAGATAAAGATCATTCATCCCTTTTGTAGCCATGGCATCGAGGTTCAGCCCCAGCGCCACTTTTTCAATTTCACGTCGTGAGACAGCGTACACATAATTTCCTAAGGCTTCATACCTATGCTGAACGCTGGCATTTTGCCTGCCGATTTTCTTCTTTAGCCATTGCTTCAGGGAAAATAGAAACCAATAAGCAGAGGATGGAACTCCTGTACGATACGGTTCAAGGACCGCCTGATCATTCGGCTCGATGAGGATCACGCCCATATCGGCCACCCTGAGCATCTCATAAAGGGCAAGCATGGGTCTTGGAAAATGATGATAGGATTCCTTGCAAAGCACAAAGTCAAATTGTCGATCCGGGAAGGAAAGGTTCTCCGCATTTTCAACTTTGTAATCTGTAATAAAGCCGTTTTCCTTCGCCTCCTTCAGGCACGTTTCGTTGATGTCGGAAGCTACTACATTCGCGCCAAACCGGCTTAGGTAGTGTGCATCCGTTCCGCCGCGCCCATCCCCTACCGTAAGCCATTTGGCATTTGGATAGGCCGTCAGCAGCGGCATCACCTGGCGGTACATCCGTTCATGCCGCCAGAAATCAACGGTATTTTCCTTGCGCCAGGTCCCCACCATCGTTGAATCATGCCGGATGCGCCGATGGCTTTCGTAGCTTGTAAATTGAAACTCCATAGCAATAGGGTATTGAAAACCGAAGGTTTATAATGTCGCGGATTATGGCGAAATTTACCTGTTTTTAGGGTGTCATGGAAAAGCTAAGTAATTCATATTGAACACGCCTGTCCTGTTTTTACTATTTAACCGTCCGGCCCACACGAAAAGGGTATTTGAACAAATACGGGCGGCGAAACCAAAATGGCTATTTATCGCAGCAGACGGCCCTCGGATGGGCGTTGAAACCGATAGGGAGAATTGCAGGCAGACGCGTTCACTCGTTCTGGAAAATATAGATTGGGATTGCGAGGTAAAGACGCTGTTGAGAGACTTCAACCTCGGATGCGGAGTTGCTTGCGCGGAGGCGATAGGCTGGTTTTTTGAAAATGTGGAAGAAGGAATTATCCTCGAAGATGATTGTTTACCGGATCTTTCTTTCTTTACATTCTGCTCCAACCTGTTAGCCCATTACCGGAATGATGAACGGATCATGCACATTAGCGGCAATAATTTTCAAGGCGGGCACAAAAGAGGAGATGCTTCATATTACTTTTCCGCTTATCATCATAATTGGGGCTGGGCCACATGGAGGCGATCGTGGTCTGAGTTTCGGTTTTCAATAACCGAATTTGACCGGGATAGACTATTGGCTTATCTTCAACACTATGGATTCAATACGAGCGAACAAAATTTTTGGATCGCTATTTTTGAAAATCCGTTGGAGACATGGGATTATCAATGGGGCTATGCGATTTGGAAGAATTCGGGACTTTGCATTTTGCCCAACGAGAATCTGGTCATCAATATGGGATTTGGGTCGGAGGCGACGCATACCCGGATGGTGCCGCCATCCGGACAGATGAAGTACGGGAAAATCGACAGGCTTGTCCATCCTCGCCAGATTCGTCTGGATGAGGATGCGGATCACTATACATTCGAACATCATTTTCACGTACGCGATTCTTTTTTTCGAAGGCTAAAGAACAGGCTGATCCGGAATTCTTCGGTTCGGAGGCTTTATGAAAGGACCAGGAACTTGCATGCATAAAGCAGTCATCCGGAAAATTCAGGAGGCATGAGAAGAATGCAGTCATCGATTGTTTATAACCTATTACAGGTCCTGAGGCGATTGCGGTATTTTTTCGTATTTCGTTCGTTTCAGGACTTTACCATGATTCCGCGCAAGACCTACGTAGCCAATCTTGAGTTATGCCGTCATTATGTTGGCGTAGCTGGCGACATCGTAGAGTGCGGTACCTGGAAAGGGGGTATGATTGCCGGAATGGTCAGTATTTTAGGAGCGGATCGAGTGTATTACCTATTTGATAGTTTCGAGGGTCTGCCGGAAGTCAAAGAAATTGATGGTCTTGCTGCAAAGGCATGGCAATCCGATACGAATAACGTACACTATTTTAATAATTGTTCGGCGGAGGAAGGGGATGCCAGGAAGGCGATGACCCGCTCCGGGGCAACGCACTACCGTATCCGCAAGGGTTGGTTTAGTGAAAGTATGGAGACATTTTCCTCACTCAATGGAATTGCTATTTTAAGATTGGATGCCGATTGGTACGACTCCACCATGGTTTGTTTAGTTCATTTGTTTCCTAAAATCAACAAGGGCGGTATTTTGATCTTAGATGATTACTATACCTGGGAGGGATGTTCAAAAGCAATCCACGACTATCTTTCTACAAATCAACTTCCTTATCGAATCCAATCTTACCGGGGTATTTGCTATCTCATAAAGAAATAGAATATGGTCACGTGCCCGATAACCAATTCTACCCGTGTACGGCTTGTTGAAAAAATAGCGGTAGGAAAAATAGCAGGTTACTATGATCTGTTCGGCATTGAGACAAGGGATATTTTCGATGGAATCAGGTATGTGCTGAAGTATCATTCGATTGACAGCGGGTATTATTTTTTTTATCCATTCTCTATTCAAGGTCCCGCTTCCCTTTATGAAAAGCTCGAAAAAATACAGTGGTATTACGAGGAACAAAAGTGGGAGCACATTAAGGCGCTTGAATGGATCGGACCAGCGGATCGTGTATTGGAGATCGGTTGCGGTCGGGGATCTTTTCTGTTGTCCATTAGAAATAAATATGGCGGCGACCCTGTTGGATTGGAACTAAACCAACATGCTGTTGCTGAGGCGGTCTCCAACGGGCTGAAGGTCTATAATAGAGACCTGGCTGGTTTTGCTCTTGAACACGGTGAAGTCTTTGATGTGATATGCCTTTTTCAGGTGCTGGAACATATTGCCGAGCCGGTCCAGTTCTTACGGCGGACCTTGAGCATGTTGAAGCCTGGGGGTAGGTTAATTGTTTGTGTACCCGACAATGATGCGCTCATCAATCAGGACAAAGAGAATCCTTTGAATTTGCCGCCGCACCACATGGGGATGTGGAATAAGCCATCGCTTCGATTTCTTGCTAAAGTTTTGCAAATCGATGTTGACGTACTCGAGCAGGAGCCCCTGCAGAGGATTCATGTCGATTGGTATGTTCGTACTTTGCTTAAGAGGATCGTAGGAAGGCGGATTTACTTCAGGATAATTTCAAAGACGAACATTCCACAGTTTGTGGCAAAAAAAGTGCAGGCAATGGCTGGAACGATTCATGGACACTCGATATTATCCGTGTACAGAAAATGAATGTCGTTCATGTCAATACACATGATTCAGGCGGAGCCGCCATCGCAGCACATCGACTACATAAAAGTCTGATCCCCGATGAGGTTAATTCCCGATTCCTTGTTCTTTTTAATTCAGGAAAATTCTCCGATGTGGATACGTTTTCACCACGGAAAACAAGTTTCTTATTTAAAAAAGCAAGAAGCAAAATCCTCGGAAATTCAAGTGCTGAAATTCAACGATTTCTTTTGGAAAACAGGAATGTGGAGATGTTTTCATCTCCTGATACGCTTTATGATTTGGCGACCAATCCCATCGTCAGGACAGCGGATATAATCCACTTGCACTGGGTTTCTAATTTCCTCGATTATCGTACTTTTTTCCGGAGGGCCCGAAAACCGATTGTATGGACTTTCCATGATGAAAACCCTTTTATGGGAGGCTGTCATTATTCCCACGACACTCAATTTTTATCCCCGTTTTTGATGGACAAAGAAAGAGCTTTCCGGGATATAAAAATGAGTTCATTGAAAAGCATAAATGCACTCGACGTCATTTGCCCTTCCCATTGGATGAGACAAAAGGTCGCGGATTCTTTTTACAGGGACTGCCGAATCCATACCCTATTTTACGGCCTGGATGATAAGGAGTTTACCTATATAGAGCGGGATGAAGCCAGAAATCGATTGAACGTGAATTCTGAACATCTGGTTTTATGTGCCGTAGCGGCAGACTTAAAAACCTACCGGAAAGGCTTTGATCTTGTGCTGAGCGTAATGGATTCTATTTGCTCAAATAATAAAACTACGTTGCTGCTTGTCGGAGAAACGCCTGAGGTTCCGTTACCCGACAATGTAATCCGGATCGGGAAATTGGACGACAGGACTAAATTGAATTTAGTTTATTCTGCCTCCGATGCTTTACTATTCCCAAGTCGACAGGACAATCTTCCCAATGTACTACTTGAGTCTTTATTCTGCGGCACTCCCGTACTTGGATTTTCCGTCGGAGGCGTACCGGAAATTATTCAGAATGGACAAAATGGGCTCCTCTCAGACACCGTCTCCGCACAGTCATTTGAAAAATTAATAAAGGAGTTTTTGGTCATAAAGGATACGTTTAATAGAAACGAAATTCGCGCAAAGGCTATTCAGAAATTCTCTGCTAAGAATCAAGCAGAAAGGGTAACAAATTTGTACAAGGAAATCATTAACAATTCCAGGCCCGTAATGTGAATACCCGAAATGATACCTTGAGCGTGCGATAAGATGTCGTATATTTGATGTTATCCTCTCAACATGCCAGGCCTCAATTGGGAGGCAAGAGCGAAGAACCCGGCATATTACTTTTCAACCCCAAATGTTTCAGACGCAACAAATACAGGGTAATGGGCGGCCTGTTGAACATTGGATAATGAGAGGTTACTAAATTTCATTCAGATGATATTCATTAGCACAGATGAAAACAAGTTTTCCTTCCGCTAGCCCGATTTCCATAACCCTCCTCATTGCTTTAAGCGGTTTTCCTTTCTGTCCTGCAAAGGCGCAAAACCCCATGGCCAATTTTATTGCTCCTGTTAGCGGGTGTTTGAATCAAAACGTGGAATACAAGAATACGTCTGCGAATGCAGCGACCTATGTATGGGATTTTTCATTTAATGATTTGAATATCCCCAGCTCCACGCAACTAACCACGGCCGTGCCCGGTCATAACATTCCGACTGGGATCACACTTATTTTTGACACCGATAGATGGTATGGGTTCTTAATGAACCGGGATGGAAATAATATTTTCCGGTTCGACTTTGGCGATGATCTTGAAAATGTTCCCACGATAACGGATTTAGGTAATATCAATGGTATTCTGAGCGGACCTCAAAATCTTGAATTTGTCCAGGAAGGGGGTATATACTATGGAATAGTAACG
>Ga0193731_1000199_pt1 | contig 21549 bp, 25 predicted proteins | sample U1a2metaG_FD_144920 | JGI IMG/M metagenome (GOLD analysis project Ga0193731, IMG submission 144920) | Soil microbial communities from a riparian zone of the East river system, Colorado, United States - U1a2 | ecosystem: Environmental > Terrestrial > Soil > Riparian zone | place: USA: East River...
GGCCTGATTCGCGCCGGAGGAACGCTGGTGACCGTCACCGGCCCGACCGAGGCGCGGCCCTCTGGCGGCCTGACTATCGACTTCGTCGTCGTACCCGATCGTGCCCAATTGAGTGAGGTCGTCCAGCGGGTGCGGGGTGGTCGACTGCGGACGAACATCGGCAACGTCTCGACTCTCGACGATGCCGTCGCCGCCTTCAACCCGACCGAGCGACGCAAGGGAAAGACGATCATCCGCGTTCATCCGTGAGGACTCGGGGATTGCGGTCACGCACTCTAGCCACAATCGCCAAGCGCATTTCCCACAGCCATGCGGCTATCGCCGTCGGAGGTGCCACTCGAATCGAGCACCATTGTGGAACCTGTGGCAATCGTGGCACGGCTGATTTTTCTCTTCCGCTTTAATTGCTCACATAGTTCGGCCGATACCGCACCGATCTTCACACTTCAGTAGGCTTGCTCCTTTTCTGCCGCTCATTGTTCTGGGCACGGCTTCGGGCCAAATTCCTGCGCCCGCGGTCCCGTATGCGGGATGCAAAAAACGCACTTCGCGGCTTCTGCTTTCCCGGCTCCTCCCGACCGGCGCGGGCCCCTCATAGAATGCAGCCGCCTTCGCCTTGGGAGCAGCGGCCTCTCGCTTTGGGGTGCCCCAGAAAATGGGGCAGAAAAAGGAGACATTTTTATGTCCTACATATATGTTAAGTGGAATAGGTTTTCGGGCTGAGGTTTGCCCGTCGACGTTCCGCCATTAGAGCATGATTTGTCTTGCGCTGGCCACTTTCGCAGCGAAGGCCTGCGACGCCGGAGGCGGCGCGGTTGGGTCGTAGCGAAGGGACTGGCCAGGGACGAATTATTGGGCGAATCTCGCCCGAGCGGGTACCCTTACGAATGCCGCCGTCTGCAACATTTGCATTACTTGCGAGTTGCCAGTAAACAGCCAACAATCGTGACTGGGACCGAACTGCAGTTCTACAACTCTTCCTTAATCCGTCCAAGTTTTAGTAAACAGCACCGTAACAGAGGACCGATTTTCGCGCCAGAGGTGTCAACTTCAAGTTGCAGCGCCGTTGTCCAACGTCCTTCCTGCTTCCATCCATCGAGACGGTGACCTTAGGTTATTGACATACATAGAAGCGCAATGTATAAGACTTCTACGTATGGACATGAGCAAGGACTTGGTTGCTGCTTCTGCCACGCCGCTCGTGCTCGCCATCCTTGCCGAAGGCGACAGTTACGGCTACGCCATCATCAAGCGAGTGACCGAGTTATCAGGTGGGCATCTACAGTGGACCGACGGCATGCTCTATCCCGTGCTACACCGGCTTGAGCGCCAAGGTCACGTCGCAGCGAAGTGGTCCGCCTCCGAGAACGGCCGCAGGCGTAAGTACTACCGGATCACTAGAGAAGGCCGGGCGCAGCTCGCAGCCCAGCGGCAGCAGTGGCAGGTCGTGGATTGTACTCTGCGAGGCATCTGGATGAAGGCGTGCACGACATGATGACCTTCGCCGATCAAACGCTCGAAGAGCAAATCGCGCAGTGGCGCGCGTACATACGCCGCCGCCAGGGTCTTCACGGTCCCGACGTGGAGGAGCTCGAGGGACATCTGCGCGATCAGCTGGCGGCGCTCACCGAGGCCGGCCTGACAGGAGATGAAGCTTTCTTAGTCGCGGTCAAGCGCATGGGCAATCTCGATGCGCTGTCGCGCGAGTTCGCACGCGCGCATTCCGAGCGACTGTGGAAGCAGTTGGTCATGGCCCCCGACGCCGATGAGCCGGCGAACAAGTCATACGCCGAGACGCTGGTCGTCCTGGGTCTTGCCGTGGCCGCGGCGTTGGCCATCAAGGTGCCGGCGCTGTTCGGCCATCCGATCAACCCGAACGAGGAATTCCCGCTGTTCTACGCCAGGAACGCCAGCCTCTTCGTCTTTCCGCTGCTCACCGCCTACTTCATGTGGAAGCGCGGGTCGGACGTTGTCAGCGGCCTCTGGCTCGCGATGCCCTTCGCGGCCGGGGCGGTGTTGGCCAACGTCTTTCCCTTCTCCAAGGGGAGTGACACCGAGGTACTAACCCTTCTGCACTTGCCAATCGCTCTCTGGCTGGCCGTCGGCTTTGCGTATGTCCGGGGCCGATGGTTCGCAGACGGCGGGCGTATGAACTTCGTACGGTTCTCCGGCGAGCTGGCGATCTACTACGTGCTCATCGCGCTCGGCGGGTTCGTCGTGATCGCTTTTACGTTCATGATGTTCCGCGCCATCGAGATGAACCCTGACCGGTTCGTCGCAGGCTGGCTGATCCCGTGCGGGGCGGCAGGGGCCGTCCTCATCGGATCCTGGCTGGTCGAGGCGAAGCAAAGCGTCATCGAGAACATGGCGCCGGTGCTGACCAGGCTGTTCACGCCGCTCTTCACCGTGCTGCTGCTGGTGTTTCTGGCGACGATGGCGTGGACGGGCAGCCCCATCAACGTGAAGCGGGAAGTGCTAATCGGCTTCGATCTGCTGCTGGCGGTCGTCGTCGGGCTTGTCCTGTACGCGGCATCCGCGCGCGACCCGCGGGCACCGCCCGACTTCTTCGACGGTCTGCAACTGCTGCTCGTGCTCAGCGCACTCGTAGTTGATGGGGTGGCGCTCGCGGCGATTGCAGCCCGCATCTCCGAGTTTGGCTTCACTCCCAACCGGGTGGCGGCTCTTGGCGAGAACCTCATTCTGCTCGTCAACCTGACATGGTCGGCGTGGCTCTATGCGCGCTTCCTGCGCCACCGGAGCTCGTTTGCCGTTCTGGAGGGATGGCAGATCGCGTACCTGCCCGTGTTCGCCGCATGGGCGACGCTGGTGGTTGTCGTGTTCCCGCCTCTGTTCGGCTACCGTTGATGCACCCTCGCGGGCACTGCACCGGCGGATAGTCCTGAGTAGTCGCCTACCGTTTAGCAATTGCGAGGAGTGCGGCCACTTGACTGTTGAACCAGCGAAGCAGGTCGAACGTTGTTCCTCCTGAAGCAAAAATCCAACTGGAAGAGAATACAGCTTGTCGGCTACGCCTATCTGGGGGTGTGATTCAAAGGATTGGCCGCTTATGTCGGCAAACCGGAACTAACGGCGCGATCGGGCGATCACTGTCGCGGTAAGGCCTTGACGTGATGATTTCCTGAAATGCAAGATCGCCGGAATTGAAAGCGAGCTGAGTGCAGGACATCCAATTCCGGCGTCTTTCATTTGGAGTGAACCCTTGAAGTGACACACAAAAATAGGGCACAGTTTCCGGGAAAGGAACACAGTGAAGAGAAAGCGATACTCCCGGAAGTTTCAACGAAGGGCTGTCGAACGCATGGAGACTTGTGAAGACGTTGGTGAGTTAGCGCGAGAACTTGGGGTACGACCGCGGTGCCTCTACAAGTGGCGCAGAAAGCTGGAGATGGTTGAGCCAGGACAAGAAGCGTCGCGGCCCAGCACGCACGCATCTGCTCACCGCAAGGAAATCCATCGCCTGAAACAGCTTTTGGCAGAGAAGACCCTGGAGGTGGATTTTTTCAGAGGTGCCTTGCAAAAAATCGAAGCTCGACGCCAGCGCAGCAGCGGCTCTGGCGAGATGGCATCTACGACCAGATCCGAGAAGTGATGTCATTGCAAGGCAGCCTAAGTATCGAGCGCATGTGTCAGGTGGTGCCGGTCAGCCGCCGGGGCTTTTACCGGTCGCTGAAGGAACAGCAACCTGCTGAGGAAGAGATGGAAGTGCGATCAGCGATCCAACAAATTGCTTTGCAGCATCGCCGCCGTTACGGCTATCGACGGATCACGGCAGAGCTGCACCGCCGGGGCATGCCAGTGAACCACAAGAGGGTGGCGCGAATCATGCGAGAAGATAACCTGCTGGGGATGCAGCCGAAGCAATTCGTGGTCACCACCAATTCGAATCACAAGCTGGAGATATATCTCAACTTAGCCGGCCGTATGAAGCTAACGGGCATCAATCAGCTGTGGGTGGCCGACATCACCTACATCCGGCTGAAAGCTGAGTTTGTCTATCTAGCGGTGATCCTCGATGGCTTCTCTCGCAAAGTGGTGGGCTGGGCACTGGATCGGACTTTGGCAATTCGACTGACGATCGGGGCGCTGCAGCGAGCCATCGAGAGTCGACAACCAGAACCTGGCCTGGTGCATCATTCGGATCGAGGATTGCAATACGCTTCCGAAGAATACATAAAAATCCTCGAGAACAACCGCGTGATTCCGAGCATGAGCCGTCCAGCGAACCCGTATGACAACGCAAGCTGTGAAAGCTTCATGAAGACGCTAAAGCGGGAAGAAATCTACGCCAACAACTACAACGACCTGGAACATTTGCGAGCAAATATCGAAGAGTTCATCGAGCAGTATTACAATCGGCTGCGCTTGCACTCGGCGCTGGGCTATCGACCTCCCGAAGAGTTCGAGCAACAGATCGAGGCGTCAGGTTCGGCCGAATCTCGAAGCGCAACGATGGTGTTCTTTGAGAACAAAGAGAACAGCAGAAAGATTTCTAAAGGGCTACTGGGGAAAGGGACTCAAATGCCGTCCCCTTCCCCAGACCCCTTCTCCTGCTAGGAGATGCAAGAATCCTTCTATGAAAGCGGAAACTGTGTCCAAATAATTTGTGCCATCCAAGGGGTTCACCCCAATCATTTCAGTCCAACTTCGGTCTAATTCAAGAGCGAGATGAATGGCAACCGGCCTTCGGTTTTGAGCAGGCAACGCACATGCGAAAGCCACCAGTTTTCACGCCTGCATTGCCGGCGCCATGATGCTGTGGTTTTGAGGCCAAAAACGAATTGTTCTGCATAATCAAAGCGTTGGCGAAGGCTTAGCCGATTTTTTGGCGGTGTGTGAAAACAAATTGCGATTAAGATAAATTAATGCTGAATTCAGGTATCCAGCCTGCTCGTAGCATAATCTCAGTTCTCGCACTTTCAATGCTGCGCCGCTCGCCACGGACCGGCCGCCAAGCTCTTGCGGAATAGGATAGGAATGCGCCATTTGGAGGAAAATGTCCACGAAGAGAGAGGCTGCAAAATGGCGACCCGGCACCGCTTGATCAAGCTTGACGGTGTGTCCAAGGTCCTCGTGGCGCTGCCGCCCGGTCTCGCGAAGGCTCTCATCGAATTGCTTACTCTGGAGTCTCTGCGCGAAGTCCGCGAGCTCTGCCCCGTGCTTCAAAGGAGCTAACCCAAGCGATGCTTCTCCCGGCCGCCACCGCCCCTGAAACAAGTTCACCTCCGCGCAAAAGGCCCTTCTACATGGGTCTCTCCTTCCAAGTGCTACTCGGCGTCGCCATTGCCATCATCCTCGGGCATGTCAGCCCCGCTAGCGCCGTGGCCATGAAGCCGTTCGGCGATGCCTTTATCCGTCTGATCACCATGATCATCACCTTGGTCATCTTCTGTACCTTAGTCACCGGAATCGCCGGCATGGAGGACATGAAGAAGGTCGGCCGCGTCGGCGGCAAAGCTCTCCTGTATTTCGAGGCAGTCTCTACGCTTGCCCTGCTCATCGGACTCGTCGTGGGCAATGTGGTGCGTCCCGGCAGCGGTTTTAACATCGATCCCGCTACGCTGGACACTAAGGCCGTGGCCGAATATGCCGGCCAGGCCAAAACCCAAAGTATTACGGAGTTCCTCGTCCACATCATTCCGAATACCGTTGTCGATGCGTTCACTCGGGGAGACATCTTGCAAGTGCTGCTCGTCTCTCTTCTGTTCGGCTTCGCTCTGTCGCTCGCCGGCCCGCGCTGCAAACCGCTTGTCGACCTCTTGGACGCCCTGACCCGCGTCGTCTTTGGCGTGGTCGCCATCTTGATGCGCTTCGCCCCCATCGGAGCCTTTGGCGCCATGGCCTTCACCGTCGGCAAATACGGTCTGGCTTCCTTGGGTCCTCTCGTCAAATTGATGGCCACGCTCTACATTACATCGATACTCTTCGTCATCCTTGTGCTGGGGAGCGTTGCTCGCCTAGCAGGCTTCGGAATCCTGCGCTTCCTCTGGTTTCTTCGCGATGAAATTCTCCTCGTGCTGGCCACGAGTTCCTCGGAACCTGCGTTGCCCTCGCTCATGGCCAAGCTCGAAAAGCTCGGCTGCTCCAAAGCCCTCGTCGGCCTGGTTGTGCCCACCGGTTACACCTTCAATGCCGACGGCACGAGCCTTTATATGACTCTTGCCGCCTTATTCGTGGCTCAGGCGACTAATACCCATCTAACGCTTACCCAGCAATTTATGATCCTGGGCGTCGCGGTGCTCACCTCCAAAGGCGCCAGCGGCGTGCAAGGAGCCGCCTTCATCGCGCTCGTCGCCACCATGATGGTGATTCCAACCATACCCGTTGCCGGAATGGCGCTGATTCTCGGCATCGATCGTTTCCTCAGCATGTGCCGCGCTGTTGTTAACATGACCGGCAATGCGGTTGCCACTCTCGTCGTGGCCCGTTGGGAAAACGAGCTAGACCGCGACACTCTGCGAAAGAATCTGGCGGCGGAAGAGAGTGCATGACGCTAAACACCGTCCGGTGAATGGGAATTACGCACGACGGGGATCTGGGAAACTGGCCGATCGCTCGGCGAAGCCCGCTTCATTGCAAGATGGAAAGCGCGCATCTGTCTTGATGTAAAAACCTTCCTCCGCCGCGCGATATTCCACATTGAAGCGCAGCCCCTCTTCCGCGAGCACGTCGAGATAGGCTTGCGGGAAAAAATGCGCGTGTATATCGACGGGGCGCGCACCGGTCACGTCCTGGTTCAGCATGATCAGCGATCTCCTAAATTGTTATGGTCAACGAATCGAACGCGCCCGCGGCGCATCCTTTAAATTCGGACCGCTTCCACCGGTCAAGTTCGAGCAAAAATTGCCTAGTTCATCAATCAAATGCGCGAAGCAGTAGTCCGCTTGAGACTAGGAGGTCGGATAGCATGTTAAGTGCAAGAGTCTTCTACCGCAATCGCTGAATGTCCAAGCGATCAGCGAGTTCATCCAGAACCTTGCGCAATTCGCGCCTAGCGGAACGCCATGCGTCACCCGCTCTCGGTAAAGCTGCGCCGAGCGCTCTCCAGGCAGCCGGACTTCATCGACGCCCGGTAGCGTCGGGGACGACTTCATAACCGCCCACATCTCGTCGACTCTCTGCTTGAATGCCTGCACGTCCGCGAACGTCGCGATATCCACCGCCACGATGGCCTGCCCCGTGTTGCTTGGTGTTTTTGAGTCCACGGTGTGGTCGACCACGTCCCGGCCAAACGCGGCTCCGTTCAATGTTCCGGCCAGCAAACCAAACAATCAGCGCCAGCCCATACCCTTTCGGGCCGCCGATGGGGACTAGGAAGCCTTCGCTCGCGCGCTTCGGGAGCCTGATCTTGCCAAAAGCGGTGTTCGTCGTGGTCATGTCAAGCACGATCGACGGACGCTGCCAACTGGGCACGGCGATGGCAATGAGATTAGTGCTGAGCAGCACCTCTGTGCCGCCCCATGGAGGCAGATGCCAGTTCCGCGGCTCGTTTCATAACCAGATGGCCCAGGCCGTTGTGTCGTACCAGCTCTGTCGCAATCGGCAATTATCCCTCGAAAGCAAGTAAGGCTTGGAATGTTCAGTAGAGACAGGTGCCCATCGACAACAACATCAGTGAATGCTAGTTGAAGCGTGATGCTGAACGGCAAGACTTCAATGTTTGTCGGTAACCCGCGCGGCGGACGACGGCTGCCATCCTGGCGAGCTTGACCAGCGCCTGCCGCCTATTTCATGCAGCTGTTGATGAACCTGCCGCAGGTCCGCAAAAGCGAACTACCGATGTGCTTGCCCGATCAGTGGACCTCCCTCAGACCGCACGCATCACCAGCCTGCAAAACACACCCTCCCCAATTTCGTAGATGGTGTGGTTCACGTATCGCTCAAACTGTAGGTGTCGATTGCTGCCGTTCCCTCTAGTCTTCAAGGGTCGGCAGCGTCTTCAGGACTTCCGTGGCCTTGGGCCGATGGACTACCGGATCGTCCCTGCGGATTTTTCCGTCGCGGAAGACGAGCACACGCTTAGCAAACTGAGAGATATCATGCTCGTGCGTAACCAGTACGATGGTTAATCCTTTGTCGTTCAGGCTCTGAAGGATTTCCATAATCTCAACAGAAGTGCGGCTGTCGAGATTGCCCGTGGGCTCGTCGGCCAGCAGGATCGACGGGCGGTTTACCAGTGCGCGTGCGACGGCAACCCGCTGTTGCTGTCCCCCGGACATCTGCGAAGGGAAGTGTTGTGCGCGGTCGGCGAGGCCGACCATCGCCAGCGCCTCCGCGGCACGCTTTCCCCGCTCGGCTTTATCGATCTTTGTGTACAACGTAGGCAGCGCGGTATTTTCCAGGGCAGTTGTGCGCGCCAGTAAGTTAAACCCCTGGAATACAAACCCGATTTTCTGGTTACGGATCAAGGCCAGCGCCCTCTTGTCGTGCTGGGAAACGTCGATGCCCTCGAGCAGGTATCGCCCGGAACTGAGGCGGTCGAGACAGCCAAGCATATTCATGAACGTCGATTTGCCGCTTCCACTCGCCCCCATGATGGCCACGAACTCCCCCTGCCCAATCACGATGCTGACACCGCGGAGCGCATGCACGCGTGTTTCACCTAGATCGTAGTACTTGTGAGCGTCTTCTACGCGGATGACAGCGGCTCCGGCGGAGGCAATCGGCGCAGCTTCGGTTTGGTTGACGGCCGGCATCGAATCAATCGTTGACATAGCGGACTTTCATTACCCGCGGAGCACTAGCGCCTTATCCCCGCGCCTCCCGGAGTCGGCGTTTTCGGCATCATGGAACGAATAATGAGTTCGTCTCCTTCTTTCAGTTCCCCTTTAATAAGCGCGGTCACTTCCGTATAGGAATGGTCCGTAATCCCCAGTGAAACCTTGACGGGCTCCATGGTGTTATCGGCATGCAGCTTCCATGCGATCGCATTCTCTGCTCTCGGAGCGCGTGGCAGATTTTGTGTTCCACTGCCGGCTGGCGAGCTGCGGTCTTCGCCGGCGCGTTGTTTCTCGTCTCCTTCGATCCCGTATCGCCTATAGAGCGCCAGAACCTCCTCGGAAGCCATTGGAGGCTTGTACCGCAACGCCGTGTTAGGCAGTTTCAACACATTTTGCGCGGTCGTCACGGGGATACTCACGTATGCCGTCATTCCTGGGAACAGTTTCAACTCCGGATTGTCGAATTCGATGATCGTGTCGTAGGTGACCACGTTTTGCACGGTGGTCGGATTCATCCGGATCTGGCTGACCACTCCGCGAAACGTGTCCTTTGGGAAGGCATCCACCTTGAACGTGACCGCCTTCCCCAGTTTGATGTTGCCAACATCAGATTCGTCCGTTTTGGTGTATACCAGCATCTTTTTCAAATCCTGTGCGATGGTAAAGACCGTTGGCGCCTGCAATGAAGCGGCCACCGTCTGTCCCACATCCACATTGCGTGCCACCACGGTGCCATCGATCGGAGATCGAATTACGGTATAGTTGAGATTCGTTTGGGCCACCGCCAGAGCCGCGGCCTTTTGGCTGACTTGCGCCTCGGCTTGCGTAACGTTCGCTGCCGCTGCGCTCACTGCCGCGTTCGCTGAATCATAGTTGGCTTTGGCGAGGTCCAGTTGCTGCTGGCTCATGATGTTATCCTTCGTGAGCTGAGCGACGCGGTCGTAGTCGGCTTTGGTCTGCTGCGAGGCGGCCTTCGCCTTTTCCAGGTTGGCCTTCGCCGCCGCCACGTTGGCTTTGGCATTATCCAAATCGGCGGAAGACTGTAACAGCGCCCCTTGGAACAGTGCGGGATCGATCAGTGCGACGACATCGCCCTTGTGGACGCGGGAGTTGAAGTCGACATTCAGCTTCGCGATGGTGCCGGAGACCTGAGATCCGACTTGCACGGTGATCACCGCGTTTATGGTTCCGGTGGCTTCCACCACATCGTGGATGTCGCCCCGTTCAACCTTGGCGGTGAAGTGTTGCGGCTGGGCGCTGCGGTTCAATCCGAAAGCCACAAATGCTCCAGCGAAGACCACAAGACCTGCCACGATGTACCACTTGCTCTTTGTTTTCATCCTTTTTCCTGAGACCCGAGATCCGGCAGGTTCATTCGTATCGCAGTGCTTCGATAGGGTCCAGCAGAGATGCCTTTCTCGCCGGGTAATACCCAAAAAACACTCCGACAGCAATCGAGAAGACGGCCGCAATCACAACGGACTCAAGTGACATCTGCATGGGCCACCGAAGTGTTTGGCCAACCAAATACGACCCAACGACTCCGAACAGCACTCCAGCCGCTCCGCCCACCAGGCTCAGCATGACTGATTCGCCTAAGAACTGTAGCTGGATGGCCTCTTCGGTCGCGCCAACCGCCACCCGGACGCCGATCTCACGGGTCCGCTCGGTTACCGAAACGAGCATGACGTTCATGATGCCGATTCCGCCCACTAGTAAGGAAATGGAAGCGATGGCAATCAAGAGAATCGTTAGAGTCCGGCTGGCCTCGAGTTGCGCTTGAATAATGTCCTCGGGATTCCGAATGTTGAAGTCATCTTCCTCTTCGGGGCGCAAGTGATGGCGATCCCGGAGCACCGCCGCCGCTTCCTGGCCCGCCACTTTGACGGCCGCTTGCGATACCGCCGAGCATAGGATATCGTCCAGCCAATTGGCCCCTTTAATCTTCTTCTGACCCGTAGTGTACGGCATGAGAATGGTATCGTCTTGATCCTGCCCGGAAACGGATAGCCCCTTCGGATGAAGAGTGGCCACCACCTTACAGGGAAGGTCCTTGACTCGTATCACCTTCCCAATCGGGTCTTCGACTCCAAAAAGCTGATCGCGCACGGTGCGACCGATCGCGCAGACGTCCGCCGCTCGGTCCACATCGTCCTGGGAAAATGCGGCGCCCTGATCCACATACCAGCGTTTTATGTCGAAGTATTCCGGCGAAACACCTCGGAACGACGTAAACCAGTTTTGGTTTCCATAAATGATCTGCACCGGTCCGTCGACGTTGGGTGAAACGCTCTTGATCAAAGAGACTTGATTCTTGATGGCAACTGCATCGGCGTACGTCAGTGTTTTTGTCCCGTGCGTGCCAGTGCGCACTCCATTCACCGCGCGCCCGCCCGCTTCTACCCAAACAAAGTTATCTCCCAGGTTGTTCAACTGCTGCTCTACCTGGGCTTGTCCAGCTTTGCCGATCGCGACGACGCAGATAACCGCGGCGATCCCGATGGTGATCCCCAGGACCGTCAGCACGCTTCGCATTTTATTCCGAAGCAACGCCACTAGGGCGGATTGAAGCAGCACCGCGTAATTCACATCTTCCTCCCGCAGAATACGAAAGCACGCTCAGCGTATAGCTCGATTCTCAAATGATGTTCATCGAAAACTCCGCAAAACCCTGAACTTCGTTCAGGTAAAACCATCATCCGGAAGCGAAGGGTGTGCGCTTTCATCCTTCCGGGGCTCCCAAACGATAGCCTACGACGCGGACACTGTGAATCAGTTTGGCCGGTCGATTTTGGTCAATCTTTTGACGCAAGCGGTTGACGTACACCTCAATGAGGTTTGTCTCGCTATCAAAATGGCAGTCCCAAACATGCTTGACGATTTCACCGCGCGTCACAAGTTCGGGGGCATGGAGCAGGAAAAGCTCGAGGAGCGCAAATTCTTTGGCCGTTAGAGGAATTACGCTTTGGCCCCGAGTGGCACGGCGTCGATGGCGCTCGAGCAAGACGTCCACATAGCAGAGTCTGGCGTTGCCGCTATGGAAGCCCCGTCGAACGAGTGCCCGCACACGGGCGGGGAGTTCTGCTAAGACAAAGGGCTTGGTGAGGTAGTCGTCCGCACCGGTGTCCGGCCCTTCCACCCTCTGTTCGATCAAGCCTCGAGCCGTGAGCATCAAGACCGGGGCTTCTATCCCTCGCTGGCGCAACTCGCGGCAGACTTCGATACCACTCAGGCCCGGCAATCGGACATCGAGAAAAATGGCATGGTAATTGACGTCCGTGCCTGGTTCGAGTGCCTTCTCACCCGTCTCGGCCACATCCACCGCGTATGAATTTTCACGCAAGGCACGCGCGATAAAGTTGGCGACCTTCCGTTCGGCTTCGACCAAGAGGATCCTCATAGGCTTTGCTTAATATCGTCGCATAACGGCGGGCGGAGTTGCTCGTGCAAAAAAATCGGCAACTTCATCCGACGGTAGTCCGCTCAGTGGACCTCAAAAATCAGAACTTCAGCGCTCGTGGTTCCGTGCTGCGGCACTGCCACGAAATACTGTTTCAGATTCGGCACCAGGAGCGCGGTCCTCCCGACCGGTCCAGTTGGAACCTCCAAGGAGTTTATAGTTATCCATGTCTGACTGCTCGTAGACATCCGCGTCCCATTACATGCGGCATAAATCCGTTTGAAGAGGGCATCGTACTTCAGATCGTCGAGGCCCTTGGTGATCGGCAAAGCTGCAATCTCTTTCCCTGTTTGCGTATCCATCAAGACGATCTCTCCGTTGCGGCAAGCGATAAACAGGCGATGGTTCGCTTCATCCAGGGCCATAGCGACGTTGACCTTACCCTTTATGATTGGCCAACTGGCGATCAGTGCGCGTTTCTCGCGGTCAATCACATCGACCTGGCTCTTGGCCTTGTTGTGCAAATAGATTCTCGAGCTCCCCTTTTCGAGGGCCATCGCTTCAAGGGTATCCCCAACGTGCGCCTCGGCCACAGCCGCATGCCGGCGCGACAGAGCATAATTGATTCCTTCCTATTCGAACTTAAAACAAGGTTAATTTCTATTTAGCTGAAAAGCGGTATATGACGAGATTTGCCTGATAAACAAGCGCCTTAAACCTATTGTGGGCCGCCCGCGCCCGCCCACCGGTCGGATGGGCCGTTGACTCGACGAATATGGTGGCGTACCATCCGCCGGGTCGAGAGCCGCTTTTTTCAACTGAAGTTTGGGCATCTTCCGATCCTTATCTTCATCTGGCGAGAGAGATTGTGTCTTGAAGATGGCGCAAAGACGCTCATCCTCTTACGCGTCCATCGCCTCGGCGTTTACGTAGCGTCGAAGCGCAGACGCCCATATGATGTGCGAAATCCGACCGCTGATTGGTGGTTTGCATGATGCTTGCAGTTCTTGTTAAACCGGCTGAATGCCATATCCACATAGGAAGGTATGTATGAAGAAAATGCGATTTGTCTTTCTGGCACTATTTGTCGCGCTGGCAGTCAGCCTTCAAGCTCAAGAGAAGGCACCTTTAAAGCTGATAGAGACGATCCCGTTGCCTGGGCTCAAAGACGGCGATTTTGACCATTTCGCGTCCGATGTCGATGGACACCGGCTCTTTCTCACGGCGGAAGAAAATGGAAAGGTTCAAGTTCTTGACACCAACACAAACAAGCTCATTCACACCATTGCGGATGTGAAGGCGCCCCACGCCATTCTTTACCTCCAGGATTTGAAAAAGCTTTTCATCGTGGAAGGCGACGCTTCGGCCGTTCGAGTGTATGACAGCGATAGCTATCAGGCAGTAGGCGAGATCAAAGTGTCCATCGACGCTGATTCCATCGCTTACGATCCGGCGACGAACTATCTTTATGTGGTCAACGGCGGCAGAGAGGCGCATGCGCCATATTCGCTGATCAGCGTCATCGATACCAATAACTCAAAGAGGTTACGCGACATCAAAATTAACTCGAATCACGTCGAGGCGATCGTTCTCGAAAAGTCTGGCCCACGGATGTTCTGTAACATTACAGGTCAAAACGCTGTTGGCGTTCTCGATCGGAACGAATCGGCACTGGCGGCTACTTGGCGGCTGCCTCCGGGCGACACGCAAAATGTAGCCATGGCCTTGGACGAAGCCAATCATCGCCTCTTCGTGGTCACGCGCAAGCCGGGAATGTTGATTGTGCTCAATTCGGAGAATGGCAAAGTCATCGCTGATTTGCCGGCCGTAGGTCTTGTTGACGATTTGAGCTACGACGCGAAGCAAAAGCGCCTGTACCTCGCAGGAGATCAATTCCTCGATGTCTTCGATCAGAAGGATCCCGACCATTATGCGTTGTTGGCGAGAATTCCCGGCAGCTTTCGCGCCAAGACGGGCATCCTGGTTCCAGAACTGAACCGCTACTATCTCGCAGTCCCCCATCACGAGAATAAAGGTGCCGAAGTGCGGGTGTATGAGATACAGCCATAAGCAACACTCGGGCGCCAAATGCGGGCTGGCGGCGCCTTTGACGCCCGCTAGCAGCTGTTGAACGGCGAAACAGAAGCGGGGAATTCTTTATCATGATGAAAACAGCGGAAGAACCTGATTCCCGGACGGAAATGGTTGCATCCCGGATTTCGCAGCGCTGGATTCGCATCATTCCCGTCGCTCTCATTATGTACACGATCTCCATTATCGATTGCGTAAACATATCCCTCGCCCTGCCGAAGATTAGCCGGGATCTGCATTTGGATCCTCAACAGGCTGGAACGCTCGCGGGTATTTTCTTCTGGGGTTACCTGGCGCTGCAAATTCCCGCCGGGCATCTGGCCAAACACTGGAGCCCGAAAAAATTTATCAGCGTTCCGGCAGGATTTACGTATCTGGGTTTGATCGCTTTAGTGGCGGCCGGGCTCGCCACGCTACTAAGGACGACTCCTGCTAATCCAGAAACAAAAACGCGGGAGGGGCAATGATTCCTCGAGCAAATGGGCTGCACGGCAGATCACTTCGTATCGGGGCGATGCTTTTTCTCGCTCTTTCTTTTTGTCCTTGTTTCTGGTCGGACGCAGCCGGCAGTAAGTGTGCAATCGTTTAAGGTGAAAAATGCGCAGGCGTGACTTTGGCAAAGCATCTCTCGGCGTGATTGCTTCGACCGTGTTCGTCAATTCCGCAAAAGGCGCGGAAATCGTGGCCAGGAGTGATTTTCCCAAGGCCCCTGGCATCACAGACTATATCGGCAGATTTGTCACGACCACAAGATACGAGGATATTCCAGGGGAAGTCATCGCATTGGGCAAGAAGTCTATCCTTGACGGATTGGGACTAGCATTAGCCGGATCGAAGGCGCAGACAGGAGCTTTATGTCGTCAGTACCTTGAGAATCTCGGCGTCTGCGATGGGAAATCCACGATCATCGGATCGGCGCGGAAAACTTCTCCGCGCTTCGCTGCCTTCGTGAACGCCGTCTCGATTCATGCGGATGATTTCGATGATACGCAGCTGGCCGTTGCCAAGGACCGCGTGTATGGCTTGCTAGTGCATCCTACCGTGCCCGTGCTTCCCGCTGCCCTGGCGCTTGCGGAACGCGGAGGGGTGTCTGGCAAAGAGCTGATGCTTGCCTACCATTTGGGCGTCGAAGTGGAATGCAAGATTGTGGAAGCGATTTCGCCGCGCCATTATCAAGATGGATTTCATTCCACGGGAACATGCGGACCGTTCGGCTCCGCGGCGGCCTCCGCAAAGCTGCTTCGCTTCGATCTTTCAAAAACGCTAAAGGCGTTCGGTCTCGCTGCCAGTCAGTCCGGGGGCCTGAGAGAAAACTTTGGCACCATGACCAAGCCTTTCCAGGCCGGGCGCGCAGCAGAAAGCGGGCTGGAATCGGCCGAACTTGTCGCACTCGGCTGGTCCGCAGCGGAGCAAATTCTGGAAGCAGATCGCGGATTCTTCCATGCATTCGGAGGATCGTATGATCCGGCGGCGATTATGGGCCGTCTGGGAAAACCTTGGACGTTCGTCTCTCCCGGGATCTCCTTAAAACCTTATCCATCCGGCTCCCTCACGCATCCCGCGATGACCGAGGTGGCGCGTCTGATCGAAACCAACAATATTCAAGCAACTCAAGTAGACAAGATCGACGTCGGTGCCAATCACAACATGACGACAACTCTTCTCCACCACCAGCCGAAGACAGGACTGGAAGCCAAATTCAGCATGGAATTCTGCATGGCGATTTTGCTCCTGGAAGGGAAGGCGGGGTTGGGCGAGTTCGCTGACAGAGTAGTTCAGCGCGCCGACGTTCAGGAAATGATCCGCAAGATAAACTTTTATGTGGACCCAGAGGCTGAGAGCGCCGGCTACGACAAAATGACCTCCTTGTTGAAAATTCATTTGAAGGACGGCCGAATCATCATAGGCCGGGCTGATTTTGGCAAGGGCAGCCCTGCGAACCCCATGACACTTGAAGAAGTCGCGGCAAAATTCAGAGGATGTGCCGAATTCGCAGATTGGCCTAAGCTGAAGACCGAGAAAATCATCGCTTTTGTCCGTGCCATAGATTCGGCCCCGGATGTGAGCGCGCTTTCACCGTTGCTGGCAGCCGAAAAAGGAAAAGGATAAAGTCCCGCACATATGAAAACATTCAAAATCGCAGTCATTGCCGGAGACGGTGTCGGGAAAGAGGTGGTGCCCGAAGGAATCCGTGTCCTGGAAGCGGCGGGGCAGCGCTTTGGTTTTCGATTGAACTGGAACTCTTTCGATTGGAGTTGTGAAACTTACGTTAAAACCGGAAAGATGATGCCCGCCGATGGCCTGCAGCAGTTGCGGCCTTTCGACGCTATCTTCCTCGGCGCCGTTGGGCATCCCAGCGTGCCGGATCACGTCTCGCTTTGGGGACTCTTGATCCCCATCCGCCGTACTTTCCGGCAATACGTAAATTTGCGGCCCGTGCGTCTTTTTGCTGGGGTTGAGACTCCGCTCAAGAAACCCGGTCAGATTGATTTCTGCATCGTCCGGGAGAACAACGAAGGCGAATATTCAAACATTGGCGGGCGTCTCTACGAGGGCACTGAAGAGGAGATGGCCATTCAACAGACAGTTTTCACGCGGCGTGGCGTAAATCGCGTACTGCGATTTGCTTTCGAATTGGCCCGCAAAAGAAAGAAGCATCTGACTTCCGCAACAAAATCAAATGGGATCATCCACACCATGCCGTTCTGGGATGAATGCTTTCATGGGATGGCGGCTGAATTTCCGGATATCCGCACTGACCAATATCATATCGACATCCTGACCGCTCATTTTGTGCGCCATCCGGATTGGTTTGATGTCGTTGTTGGCTCCAACCTTTTTGGTGACATTCTCTCCGACTTGGGACCTGCTGTGGTTGGATCGATTGGCATTGCTCCCTCCGCGAATCTCAATCCGGAAAAGGAATTTCCATCCATGTTCGAACCCGTCCACGGCTCGGCGCCCGACATCGCCGGAAAAGGAATAGCCAATCCCATAGGGCAAATTTGGTCAGGCGCGATGATGCTCAGGCAACTAGGCGTTCCGGACGCCGCGGATGCCGTCGAGAATGCGATCGCGGAGATTCTGGCGCAATCGAAAGTTCGTACTCCGGATATTGGGGGTGCCTCGACGACCAAGGATCTAGGGGCGGCTATCGCCCTGCAGGTGAGCAAGTAGAAGTCATCACTTTCTGCGTGTGGTCCTTTTCTCCCACGGATCACTGAGGTTTCAATCGGAACAAGATCAGCCGCGCCTCCTTTCCGGCGACAAAACGCCGAAGCCGTCGTAACTAAACGATCTAAGCCACGGCCGTTTCGGTTTCCGGTATCTCGCGGCACGGTTTGGAGAGAATCGCCGCTAGTAGCCCGCACATGGCCGCGAACGATAACCACAAACCCGGAATCGCGCGATTATTAGTTACGTGAATCAAATACGTGCTGATGGCCGGCGTAAAGCCGCCGAAAATCGCGGTCGCCAGGCTGTAAGCGAGCGAAAAGCCCGTGGTCCGTATGTTAGCTGGCATGATTTCGGTCAGGTAGGCGATCATCGCGCCATTATAACTGCCATACAGGAAGGAGAGCCAGAGTTCGAGAACAAGCAATCTCGAAAACGAAGCTGCGACGACCAGCCACAACATCGCCGGATAAGCCGTAATCAAAGCTAAGATTGTGCAGCCTACCAAAAGGGGCCGGCGCCCGACGCGATCTGACAGCGCCCCCATGACAGGGAGCCACAGCAAATTAGATGCGCCCACGCACAGCGTGACGATCAAACTGTCGGTGTTCTTCAGATGAAGCACCGCCGCGCCGAACGTGGGCGTATAAGCGGTAATGAAGTAGAACGTAACCGTCGTCATCGTAACCATCATGGTTCCGATGAACACGACACGCCAATGGATGGCCAGCGAGCGGAGGATTTCAGACGTCGAGGGGCGTCGCTTGCGGGCGAGGAACTCATCCGTTTCCTTGAGGGACCGCCGGAGCATTAGCAGACACGGAATGATGGAACAGCCGATGAGAAGAGGGACTCGCCATCCCCACAGCGCCATTTTTGCTGGCGTCAGGATGGAATTCAGTACGACCCCCAGCAGAGCTGCGAACATGACCGCCAATTGCTGGCTTCCCGACTGCCAACTCACATAGAACCCTTTGTGGCCGGGAGTCGCGATTTCGGATAAGTACACCGAGACGCCGCCTAATTCCATACCTGCCGAAAAGCCCTGAAGCAATCGGCCCACTACCACCAGCAGTGGCGCCAACAACCCGATGGTCTCGTGCCCCGGCATGCAAGCTATGGAAAGGATTCCCACGGACATCAGGCTCAACGTCAGCACGAGGCCGGCGCGGCGTCCATGACGATCGGTGTAGGCCCCGAGCACAATGGCCCCGAGCGGACGCATTAGAAAACCAACTCCGAAAGTCATTAGCGACAACATCAATGATGCAAATTCGCTGCTACTTGGAAAAAAAGCCTTGCCGATCGCAGAGGCGTAGTATCCGAACACCATGAAATCGTACATTTCCAGGAAATTTCCGCTGGAAACGCGAATCACAGACCAGATCTTCGCTTTCCGATCGGAGGACGTGAGCATCGGGCCTCTTTCCGCAAACGCGCTACTACACCGCCTAACGCGCTGAGGCTATCACTTACCGCCGGTGACGGCATAGGATGCAGCCAGTCGAGAGAAGAATGGCCTCTTCATCTCCTATGCTGCACTTGATAGGGCCATTAGAATTTTGGTCCCATTGACGGCGAACCAGAAGGTCAGCAGTTCGAGTCCTCCCGGGCCCGCGAAAGGGTGTGCGCTCGAAGATTTTGCAAGCTGTGGAAACGCAAGTGTTCAGCCACTTTCGTTTTCGAAATTTAGTTACCATGTAGTTAGTCCTTGACATCCTGTCGATGTCTTGCTATACGTTTCTGTGTCTAAAGCGCCGTCACATTTCCGCTCGGCCCTTCTCGGAGCGCGTAACTTGCCTGCTGCCAAACGTTTAGCCGCCCCCCCACCACCCTAACCCCCGCGGAATTAGACTTTTACAAAAATCATGGGGGAGACGGGGGCATCCCAGTTTCTCGCCGTTCCTCTAGTTCAACCTCCAGCAAATTCACTAACGCCTTTAGAATCCACCCTCTCGAGAAACACGCCTGCACGCCCTTTAGAATCCCCACTTACAAGAACCATAGCGGGGCTGGGGCTACTCTAACCACCCCCTGTCTAGTCCTCTTTTTCTCATTTCCCTAATGTTCTGCCCCGTACTGCCTGCACAGACCCCCATCGAATCTTTGAAGGCTACCCCGCAGCCAACCTCTCAGTCCCCAGATTCGGCAGAAATCTTGAAGGAGCAGGACCAGCAACTTGCCGAGGCCAAATTATTGGCGGAAAAGGGAATGGTGAGTAAGGCAGAACGCGCCGTTCGCCAGTACCTAGACAAGAATAAGGATTCTGCTTTCGGTCATTTCTTGTTCGGGTACATCTTATTCCGGGAAATCCAGGAGAGCGCCGGCGTCAAATCAGGAACGCCAGCTGCAGCTTACTCGGAGAAGGTTGCGGATGGTTCCGACACAGGCACGAGGGAAGCAAAGGCCAAGGCGTCCTTGGCGGAATACACCGAAGGCGCGAAATACCATGATCCCAGCGCCCTCGATTTGAAAATCGTCGCACTCGATTATGTTTTGCTAGGCGACTCTTGCTTATCCGGTTGTTTCAGGTCGCCACCAGCCCTGGCTGTGCATGCCCCGGCGAAGCCCAAGATGTCGTGGTTTGCTGAAGCAACCAGATAAGGAGAAGGCGACTATCCGCATGCCGACAAATGGTTGACTCGTTCGCTGGCATGGAATCCGAAAGACTCGGAAAGCTGGTATTACTTGGGCAGCACCAATTACAACGAGAACCGATTCGCCGAGGCCGTCAGCGCGTTTGAACAATGCTTGAAACTCGATCCGAAGAACGTCAAAGCGGAAGACAATTTAGGACTGTCGTTCGCGGGACTTGGTCTCAACGAGGAAGCCGCCACCGCCTACCAAACCGCGATTGCCTGGCAATCACAGTTGCTGATCAAGAATCCCGGACCGTGCATCGATTTGGGAAGCCTGCTTCTCGATGAGAACAAAACGGATGTGGCCATCTCGAATCTTTTCCAGGCTGTAGAGATTTCCCCTCGAGATTCCAAGGCCCATGAACTCTTGGGCAAGGCCTACGCCCGGCTGGATCAGTTGCGGAAGGCGCAAACCGAACTGGAAAAAGCCCTCGACCTATCTCCCCAAAGTACGAATCCCCACTGTATGTTGGCCCCCGTCTATCGAAAGCAGGGACTTACCGAAAAGGCCAAACTCGAATTTGACCGCTGCGCTGCCATGCACGTAACACATTCTTCGCCGGAGCCTCCTCGTCGGTGAAAAAATTTAAGCGGCCGAGGTGGAAAAGGCTTTGGCGTGGTGGCAAGGAAAGCCAGAGCAGTTCTCCGCAGCGGAAGTGAAAATCTATTGGTAACTAATTGACGCTACGCGGCACGGAAAACTCCTGCCTTGCCCGAAGAGTTGACAATCAGGATTCCCATTCGAACACCCGGAAACGGCGCTCGAGCTCCCATTGTTGCTGGGCTCTCTCACTGGACTTGAGAAAGGCCGCGCAACCGGAGGAAGGTTTTTCTGCGCCGAGAGAATCATGTGAGCAAGCAGAAACAGTGCGGGTGAAGACATCCGGCGCGCTCCACAAGCTGCCTCCGGGCAAGAAGCTGTGTTCCAGGCTGGTGCGGACCATCCGCTTGAGGTCAGCGTAGTGAAGATCGTAAGTCTGGACGGCGCGGACGAATTCGTGCGTCAGGTCGATGCGCGATACGCCCTCATCGTCGGATGACAGGGCCACGGGGACGCCGAACATCCGGTAAAGCAAAAAAGGATGATCTTTGCCGCTCACCCCGAGAATCACGTCATTGCTTGTCAGGCTGATTTCCACCATCACGTGATTCGCGGCCATCTTTTTTAAGAGCGCGTGAGGATGATTCTCGTACATGATGTCGACACCGTGACCGATGCGCTCCGCCTGCGCCTGCTCGACGGCCAGGCGAATGTGGCAGCAGAGACCTTCATACGGAACAAAGCCCGGCGCAATCTCGCCCGCATGCAAGCTCAGGTGAATCTTCGGATAAAACGTGTGAAGGAAACCGACGATGCGCATGTGCAGCGCGTAGTCGGCCATCGCCGTGTAACCGTCCTCCGGCATGACTAGATTGATGCCCACGAATCGCGGATCAGCTGAAGCCGTCTCAAAGCAGAGCAGTGTTTGCGCGAAGACCTGCTCCTTGGGGAAGCCGCGCAGAACCT
>Ga0193731_1000202_pt1 | contig 21142 bp, 17 predicted proteins | sample U1a2metaG_FD_144920 | JGI IMG/M metagenome (GOLD analysis project Ga0193731, IMG submission 144920) | Soil microbial communities from a riparian zone of the East river system, Colorado, United States - U1a2 | ecosystem: Environmental > Terrestrial > Soil > Riparian zone | place: USA: East River...
CAGAGACATATCGTCAAACCGATTTCGTTTTGCTGGCCAACATCGCGCCATCACTGCAAGCGCACGTGCTCGACCAGATGAGACACCCACGTTTCGTGGTCGCTGACACAATGGACCTTTGGATCGAAACAGCGCGACCACAGCTGGATGCGCTGCTTCAGCGCGTCAATCTTCTTATTTTGAATGACAGCGAAGCGCGGGAAATAACGAAGGAGACCAGCCTCATCAAGGCAGGGCGTCGGATTCGAAAGATGGGCCCGGAGTACGTCGCGATAAAAAAAGGTGAACACGGCGCATTGCTCTTTGGCGAAGGCGATCAGTTCTTCAGTTGTGGCGCTTATCCGCTTGAAGACATTCACGATCCGACCGGGGCAGGAGACACATTTGCCGGCGGCATGGCTGGATATCTCGCAGGGACCGTGAAGAAAGTGCACTTTAACGATCTGCGGAGAGCGATGATTTACGGAAGCGTGCTGGCCAGCTTTTGTGTCGAAGCGTTCAGTCTCGAGCGGTTGCGCAAGCTCTCGATGGAAGAAATTGCGAAGCGCTACGAGACATTCAAACTAATGAGCCAGTTCGAGGTTTCGACGTGATCAAGGAACTTTCATCGTCGCTAGCCCCTATCATTTGCGGCGCGATTTGGTTAAGCCCAATCGACGGCGTCGAGGCAACGGTGAAAGAAAAAGATTGGATCACCCTCGATAACTGTCAGCTCGTCCCGAACAAAGCGAACGACGGTGACAGTTTCCACGTTCGGGCGAATGACACCGAGTATCTCGTCCGCCTCTACTTTGTTGATGCGCCGGAAACGGCGAGCGTCGGCCCGGCGCGCCTGATCGAACAGGCCGAATATTTTGGGGTTAGCGTACCCCAGGTCATTGAAATTGGCCTGGACGCCAAAAAATTCGTCGACGCGAAACTGTCCGAGCCGTTCACCATCGTCACACGAATGGCGGAGGGATTAGGACGAAGCAAAATCCAGCGAGTCTATGGACTTGTCCGGACCAAAGACGGCGATCTGGGCGAGCAGCTCGTCGCCAATGGACTTGCTCGCATTCACGGCGTCCATCCCGCGACGCCGGACGGCTCAAGTGGACAGGACGAAATTCAGAAGCTCGAGCAGTTGGAGCAGGCCGCTAAGCAAAAAAAACTTGGAGCTTGGGCAATAAATGGACAGTCATCGAGTGTGACAAGTGCAACCTCGCGGCCGTCTCCTAATGCCTCGCATTCGATCTCTCTAACGCCGACATCAAGCTCTTCGACTGCCGCGATGAGTCCAGTCGAGGCGAAACAATCGCATGGAAAAGAAAGGACTCCGCTCGGTAAAATCGACATCAACACAGCGACAGAAAAAGAGCTAACAACGGTGCCCGGGATCGGCCATGTAATGGCCGATCGAATTATCGCAGCGCGACCGTTTAGGAGTGCTGATGATCTGAAAAAAGTCAGTGGGATCGGCGATAAAAAATACGTGCAGATCCGGCCGTATTTTCAGTGAAAAAGAGTAGGCGTGACGTTCATCACTGAAAGCTGAATCTGCTCGAGAGCGATCGCAGGCAAGTACACCGCAAACCCGACGGCGAAAAATCTAAACCGGTCATCATGCGGGACTCCGTCGGCTGCAGCCTTGTCGGGCTGGACTAGTGGCCCTCAGTCGCATTTTCCAGGTCTTTATTATGTTTATCATTGTTCTGTATGATTTTATCTACGCTCTTCCTGAGTTTCGTTCCGTCATATCCCACGAGATCGGCAGCCTGCAGCGGCTTGGTCTTTTCATGCAATTCATTCTTGCGTTGAGAATCGGGATTTCTGGCGACAGTTTGCTTCTGACATCCCGATGAAAGTAAAATCGTGGCAAAAGCGATTGTGACGCATGTGAGGAGAAGCAGGACTTTCATAGGCTTTCGAGGAATAGGCGAAGGTTCAAAAAAAGCACGAGCATTTTCTCACCTTCGTTTTGCTACAGGTAATTTGATCAAGTCGTCGGTAAGCGCGCCCGAGAGGATTCGAACCACTAACCTTCTGATCCGTAGTCAGATGCTCTATCCAGTTGAGCTACGGGCGCCCCCGCGAAGAGCGGTTAATGTGCGAGTACAACACAATCGCGTCAACCAGCAGCAAACTGAGCAAATACCGAACATCCAAAGGTCGAACGCCCAATCTTAAATTCGAATCGTGCGTTCTCCATTCGACATTCGATGTTGGACGTTGAGGGTTGGGCGTTTGCCTTGTTTTATATCCCGATGACGATCTTCCTCGGCTGCGGATTTGCGGCGAAATACCGCGAAGGCGGCGGAAACTTTTCTGTGCCGCTGCAATGGATGCTCGGACTGCAACGACTGAAGCTGGACGCGATCTGGTTAGAATTACTGCCGGCAACCGATGATGCGGCAGCAGACCAGCAGAGGATCAAAAACTTCCAGAGCCAATTGCAGGCGCACGGATTAGCCGGTCGATACTGTTTACTTTACCAAAAGCCCGCGTCCGACACGCACGATCTGGAGGCAATGCGCTGCATCGGAATGTCGAAACGCGAACTCATCGAACGCCTCCGCGGACCGACTACTTTGCTCAACCTGGCGTATTCAATCCATCCGCCGCTGTTGCTCAAGTTCGAACGCCGCATTTTTTGCGATCTCGATCCAAGCGAGATCTTTTACTGGATGACGAAAATGGAGCTGGGCCAATCGTATCACCACGAATTCTGGACGATTGGCCTCAACGTGCATGGAGGCGATTGCCAGCTGCCGAAATCAGCTCTCACCTGGAAAACATTTTATCCGCTCGTGGACACGAAATTGTTCCGGCCACAACCGCGGCCGCGCGCACCGAAATTCACAACGGTCGGACAATGGTATTGGGGCGGGGCGGTGGAAGTCGCCGGCGAATTTCCCGATCTGTCGAAAAGGTTTGCCTTCGAACGGTACCTCAATCTCCCAACGCGCGTTCCAGAGGCGCAGTTCGAGTTAGCGATGAACATAAGCGCCGGGGATCCAGAACGAGAACGGTTACAACGGCTCGGCTGGAAAATTGTTGATCCTCACCAGGTCGCGCGGACACCAAGGTCGTATCGCCGCTACTTGGCCAGCGCCGTCGGTGAATTCACCGTGATCAAAGGCGTTGATGTGACATGGCGAACCGGCTGGATCAGCGATCGCGCTGCGGCTTTTCTCGCTCTCGGGCGGCCGGTCATTACGGAGGACGCGGGCGCAGGACGTTATCTTCCTGCGAACCATGGATTCAGTTTTGTGCGAGACGCGTGTGAGGCAGAGTCCGCGGTTAAAGAAGTGCTGGGCGATTGGCCAAGGCTATCCAGACGAGCGCGCGACTGTGCGGTGCAAGTTTTCGATGCCGCTAAAAATCTTAGAAACGTTTTAAATCTTTAAGAGTTTTTATCCCGGCAGACGAGAGGTACGCCGACCTCGCAGCAAGGGTGGTGGCTATGTTACCAAAAGGCGCTCGATTTGGCATTGCAAAACTATTTTCGGGTGATACTCGTTCTCCCGTTATGGCTGACTTAATCAAAGCTGCGGACTTGAAGAACCGCATGAAAAAGATCCCTGAATGGGAGCTGGAGAAGAACCAGATCGAGCGCACTTTTGAGTTCGATGATTTTGCCGATGCGATCGATTTCGTAAATGCTGTGGCCGAAGTTGCGGACGATGAAGAACACCATCCCGATATCGACATTCGCTACAACAAAGTGCGCCTGGTTCTCTCAACACATAGCAAAGGCGGCTTGACCGAGCTTGATTTTGGTCTGGCTGAGCGAATCGATACGCTGGAGGAATAGCGTGGAGAAATCCCAAATCCCAAGGTCCAACCTCCAAAGAAGCTTCAAACGTTAAAGACCCCGCGCCGACGCGGGACGGCTTTGGGATTTACGATTTTAAGCTTGTTTGGGATCTGGGTATTGGAACTTGGAGCTTCTCCCGTCAAGGGAGTCGCCCTTCGTCAGCATCGATAAATTGAAAGGCAGTCTGGATGTCTGCTCTGTAAGTCATTCCTGCCTCGGCCTTCCGGCGTTTTAGAGTCTCGGACACTTCGTCGTTCCAGCCGCGCTTGCGCATGAATTCGTTCCAAACATATAGGTCGTCGTCGGACGGCCGGCGGCCGACGCTGAAGCACCACTGCAAAATTTCCTCATCAGTACCGCCCTTTTTCACACGCTCGGCTAGCTCGTCGTAATTCACTCGTAGAAAGCGTACGCATTTCTCGTCAAACCCTTTCCCAAGGTTGACGTGATAGTCTGAAGGCAACTCGCCTTTGGCGTGCAATCGGATTTTGTCCAGCATCCGGCCAAAATAGAAAAGGCCCCCCGCTTTTTCGGACGGGCTGCGAAGAGCAACTTGGGACATCAAACTAAATTGAGCCTCTTTGCGGCTGCTTCAAGCGCCGAAAGGTAATCCCTCACCTCAGTCCTCTCCCTTTGTAAAAGGGAGAGGCAGGGCCACAGGGGCTGTCTCGTGCGAGCCCTGGGCGGGAGCACTGCGCCCCTAGCACTAATTTTAGATGGCACAGGAGAGGCGGGCCTTCTCGCATTGTTGGACTGATCAGCGCAAGCGAGGCAATGGGATTCGCCTCTCCCCGTTCTGGGGAGAGGATTAAGGTGAGGGGAAATCGTTTTTTCGTTTAGCCAAGTCTCGATTCAGTGCGTTAATTGCCTGCAATGGATCGGATCGTTGGAATCGAGACCGAGTACGGTTGCCTTCTCAGTGAAGATGAACCGCACGTCAATTCGGAGCTATGGCCGGCGAAGGTAAAAAACTATCTTTTCCGAAAAGCGGATGCCGGCACGATCGATTTGCATTACCGGGATTACGAGGAACCGCCGGGCAACGGAGGATTTCTCCTCAACGGCGGACGTCTTTACCTCGACATGGGTCATATCGAATACGCGTCGCCGGAATGTTTACATCTGCACGATCTCGTGACGTATGAGTTGGCTGGCGACGACCTGCTGCAATCGTCACTGATCGCCCTCGGTGCGGAAGATCGTGTGTCGTTTATCAAGAACAATGTCGATCATCACACCGGAGCGACCTTTGGCTGTCACGAGAATTATCTGATGAAAAGAGAGGCGCAGTTCACGCCTCCAATTCTCGGCACGCTGCTGACATTTTTAGCGACGCGGCAGATTTTCACAGGGTCGGGACGAGTCGGTCAGTCGAACCCACTCGCGTTCGATTTCGAGCCGCCGCAATCGGAGCCGCAGGTCAATTTCCAGCTCAGTCAGCGCGCCGATCATATCGTGAACGACATTTATCAGTGGGTGCAATTTAATCGCGCAATCATCAACGCGCGCGACGAGCCGCTGGCTGATTACAGAAAATATCGCCGGCTGCATTTGCTCATTGGCGATTCCAACATGAGCCCCTATGCCAATGCGCTAAAGATCGGGACGACTGCCTGTGTTCTGTCATTGCTGGAAGAAGGCCGTTTGCCGCGAAACCTTGTCCTGGCTGATGCGGTGCAGAGCACGCGTGACATCTCTCGTGATCCTATGCAGCGATGGATCGTACGTCTTGAGAGTGGCAAAACCATCGCCGCGCTCGACGTGCAGTGGGAATTCCATCAACTAGCGCAGAAGTACCTGCACAACAGCAGCGCGGAGACCAACTGGTTACTGGAAAACTGGGGATTCGTTCTTGAAGCAATCCCACACAATCGCCATGTGCTCATCGGCGGCGTTGACTGGATTACAAAGAAATGGTTGCTGGAAGCATTTGTAGAATCCGAGGGACTGAGCTGGGACGATCCGTGGCTGCAAAGCATCGACCTCGAATATCACAACATCGACCCGCGCCGCGGGTTGTTCTTTGGCGTCACGCCTGGCAAACGAATCGCGGAGTGGAATAACAGCGTCCGGCGTCCAAGCGCGACGCACGTTCCTCCGGCTAATACCCGCGCCTCAGGCCGCGCACGGGCAGTGGCCTTTTTTCAGAACTGCAATTTCCCTTACGTAATCAACTGGGACTCGATCGCATGTGACAGCCGCGATTTTCTTGTCATGGGCAACCCGTTCGAGACTTACAACGACGAGGTAGAACGTTTTCTCGCAAAGCCGCGAGCGACGAATACCAGTAGCGATTGCACTGATCGCTAAAAGTTCGACAGATCGAGGACTGACCGCCGCAAGATCACTGCAATCTTTGCAGCGAGGAAATCCCGTAGTTTTCTTGAAGCCGGGCGCTTCGGCGGCGACCTGCGTCGCATCAAGCTCGATCTGTTTCGGATCTTCTTCGGTCTCGATTTTGATGAAACCTTCGATTGGATGCTTTACCGCTTCGGCCAGGTCGTCTAACGATTTGATTTCTCTGCCGTTCACCTTCTTTACGGTCAAATACGCGAGGTCATCGTAGCCGATTGTGCTGTTGGCAGGCAGGACTTGGCTGAGGATCACGATGCGCCGATTCCTCTCTGGAAAAAGCTCAGATTGGAAATGGTCGAAATAAACCAAACGCTGAGGTGCTTCTCGTTGCCAGTTTCCTCCCCATTCCTTGAGATATTGACGGGATAGCTCCTGAAAAATCAGACCGCCAAGGACAAAATATCGCGGCGGCTGATCAAGATTATACGGCGGGCTCACGTAATCCTTCGTATCGCGATGTTCGAGGGTCACATTTAACTGCATCGGCTTGCTGTTGCGCTGAATGTGGAAAGGGACAACATCACCCGCGTAAGCATGAGCTGTCAGCAGATTGGTGAATTCGATCTTGCCGTAGAGTGGGTCCACGTAATTTCCATTTTGGTCGATCTCATGATTCCCGATCGCAGTCACGACGTCGCCCACCTGAAGTCCGGCCTTCATCGCCGGTGTGCCCGGTTCCACATTCGTAACGTACACGCCGCCGCCTTTGCCTTTTTCCTCGGCGAACTCACGCAGTTCTGGATCGCGCGTCGGAAAGAATGAGAATCCAGCAGAGGGAAAACCCCGATATTGCTGGCTTTCAGCCTCTTTCAAAAAATGGGTGATGATCGGCGCTGGAATGGCGTCGAGCAGTTGTGAGCGGGAATCGTAACGCAGTAGCAATCCAGCTAGCTTGTTGTTCTTAACCAGCGGAACCGTGTAGCTGTTCTCCCGATATTGCATCGGGATGCTGACGCGGTAGGTGAGGAATTGCCCAACGTCGATGGGATAGGGTGTCATTTGAATCGTCGTCACCAAACCTTCCGTCGCGAGCAAGGCACCGGTTGGTTCCAATTGCCACGCGGCAAGCCGGTCGCCGACGACTGTATCGGGAGTGATTTCGAGCGGCGTGATTCCGTCCAGGAATGTTTTCTCAGCTGGTTCAAGAAGCGCCAGGTTCGCTTCGTAATCAATTACCTGCACGTTGGCTGCTGTTTTTTCACCCGACTCGGCTCGCTCGAGTTCGACAAAGTTTTGGTTTGCAACAAGGTCGGCAGTGACGAGCACACGGCCTTTGGACAAGACCGCTCCAAGCGCTCGTTTGGAAAATGGCGCCTTTTTTTGCCACGGGCGAAAGTAATCATAGGACTGGCCCGTCACATTTACCCGAACCAGGGCCAGCTGTTTTTGCTTACTTGCCGTCACCGAAATAGCAGGCTCCTTTTTCGCCAGCGTTCCACTAGCTGCGACAAGAATGATGCCGAAAGCGATGAGAGATTGTTTTAGCATTGCTAGGTTTTGTTCGCCTGCACCGGCGCGCCTGACGCCGGTCGTTCCTCAAGATTTTGCTCTTTCGCTACATTGTAACGCGTCTTGATGCGTTCGCGCGCAGATTCCACCTTGTTGCGATCAAGCACCAGCGGAGGGCCGTCACCAATCATGCGAATAACCAGTTGGTTCGGCCCTTGCGCAAAAGCCTGTGCCAATTCGTCGAGTGTCCGAATCTTCTTGCCGTTGACTTCATCCACGATCGCACCGCGGTAAGGCGCCAGATAGGTGTTAATCGGGTCGGGCAAAATGTTGCTCAACACAATTACATCGGGATGCTGAAGATAAATTTGCTCCAGAATGAAATATTCGAAGAAATGACGAAGCCGCAGATCGCTTGTGCGATACGCTTCCAGCATATCCAGGTCTAAGGGTTGAAAAAGCAACCCGCCGTAAAGGACGTAACGCGGCCGCACATCGTAACTGTGGCCTTGAATCGAATACGGCCAGGGCTTGTATAGTTTAATTGTCACCGTCGCCGGTTGTTTGTCCCGCAAAATATCGAACTTGACCGAATCACCCTTGAACTTTCGCTCGACGACTTCCTCGAACTGTGCGCGCTCACCTTCTACCTCGACATTCGCATCGCTGGCGATGGGATGGCCGTCGATCGTGAGAAGGACGTCACCCGGCTGAAGAATACCATCCGATGGGCCGGCTGCGACCACAGAGCTAACCAGCACGCCACGATCGTCATCTTTTAGCCCGAGAAACTTTCTTTGCGCGGGATTTTGCAACTTCGCGTAGGTAATCGCGAGATCGGGGTATTCGTCATAATGCCCATTGCTGATGTCCTTCAAAAACCGGTTGATCACCGGTGTGGGAATCATGTAGGCCACGCCTTGAGCGACATCGCCGCTGTAACCTTGAAAGGCGACGCCGACCACCTTGGCGTCTTGCATCACGGGACCGCCGCTGTTGCCCGGATTGATCTGCGCGCTGATCTGGATCGCAAGATGCTGGTCGACAGACGAATGCGTGTAGAGCTGGAAGTCAACTCGCGACACGATGCCGGTTGTAACTGACATTCGTTCGCCGCCGATTGGGTAACCATACGCCGAAACCGTTGACTCCAGTGCAGGAATGCCGCCAAATTTTAGCGGCAACATGTTTTTGAAAAAGTCTGGAGCCGGCACAGTGATGAGCGCCAGATCGCAGTCGTTCGCGATGAATTGCACTGTCGCCGGATATTTATTGGGATCGCCATCGCGCTCCACGGTAATATACCGGCTGTTGGCGACCACGTGCGCGTTCGTCATGATGCGATTGCCGCTGATGACAAACCCAGCGCCGACGCCGCGCTGAAGCCCGCCTGCGTTCCACGGCGCCCTGTAATCAGGCTCCACCGACGTGGCCGTGATTCGAACAAGACTTTTCTGCACCGGTCCATTTGGTTTGGGCGGCGCAATCGGCACCGGCACTGGCACGACTGCCTGTGCAGGGGGAGTCGATCGCGAGGCGCCCGGCTGCTGCCCGGGAATCTGCGGCTCGACAGGAGGTGGGGCCGGAGTGCTTTCCTGCGCGTACGAAATCGACCCAAACAGCAAAGCAGCGTAACCGATGATAAAAATGCGCTTCATTTGGCAGAAAGGCTCGAAACTTAAACAGCCTGATCGAAAATCAAGGTTCGGATTCCAATTTGCAAGTTGCCTTTCGCGACATACTGACATGCCACATGCTTCATGCGTTCAAATCTGCTGACGTGTCAAAAATGACTTCCACTTTGTAAACGAGGAGGATCAGCTCAAATTCCAGCACGGTCGAGAATTGATTTGACCACCTTTTCTGCTTCGAAGAATTCGCGAGCGATGTCGCGAGCCGCACGAGAGTGGTTCGCGTATTCGCGACTGATCGCTACCACTGCGTCGGTAATTTCATCGAGTGACTGAAAGGATAGCAGTCCTGCTTTTCCACCATAAAGTTTGGTGAAGCCGGTTTCCTGAGTAATTACCGGGCGGCCTGCTGCCAGATAACATGCGCTTCTATCGCTGAACCAGCCGGTTTCGAGCCGGACGTATTGGTCCTTCGCGACAGTGAACTCGCCTTTGGAGCGCTGGATGTAATCGCGATAGAGCCAGTAATCGACGCTCATTTGCAGCGGGCAGCGCAATCGCCAGCCGTTACGTTCAAATTTTTTGCGGGTCGCGGTGTCTTCGATGTTTGTCGCCATTTCAAATGTTTCACCGGCTTTTCTCGGCGCGGAAATGAAACGCAGAAATTCACGCGACTTGCTCCAAAGGTATTTCCGCTTGCGCCACGAAATATCTTTCAAGCCGCTCGTGGACCAGTTGGCCACGGTCGTGAACACCGCGGCGCGAGAAGGGGAACGCTTTGTTCGCCAAAAATCCGTCACTACCGGTTGCCGCGTTGGGAGCCATTTGAATCCATGCGTCGGAACGGGAAAGCTTTTCGTCCCGACATTTTCGCCAAATGTAAAAAGCGCGCGATGCCGCCGCAGATATTCGATTGTCGAGTTTACTTCCTTGTCGATCTTGATCTGCTCAACGCCCGGGTCGCTCTCGATGTAAAGAATGCGATCGGAAACGAGCAGGTCGTCATTAAATTCCTGCGTCCCGCAAACGTTCAGGATTGCATCGGCCTCGCGATATAGTTGCTGGATTTTTTTAAATGGCAGGCCTGCCGTTGGATTCGCTGGCAAATAGCGCGCGCAAAATGCCCAGCGATTTTTGAACCCGAATTCTCGCGATAGCCGACTCAGGAGCCGGGCTGCATAATCGAATTCATTGGTGACTTCGAAAGTTTCCGGATTGTACGGCAGGCGCGCGGAATCTTCGATGTAATAAACATCGTGACCCAGGCGCTGCAGACCGACGACATAATGAATGTGTTGCCAGATCACGCCCGCGATAGGCATCGAGCCCATGAAGCCCATGACGACGATGCGCTTCGGTTTCATTAAGCAGAAAACGCCCAACGTCGAACGTCCAACGCCCAACATCCAATCTTCTGAATTGAGCGTTGGACGTTGAGCGTTGAGCGTTGAGCGTTCAGATGCATCACATTTGAAACTGCTTCACCACGACGGCGGGATTGCCGGCAACAATTGTGTTTGGCGGTACAGATTTTGTAACGACTGAGCCTGCAGCTACAACCGAGTTTTCCCCGATGGTGACACCTTTCAAGATGACCGCATTCATACCGATCCAGACGTTATCGGCGATTTTAACTGGAGCAGTTTTCAACTTGGGGCGGGCTGGCCGATTTTTGAAATAGGGCGCGAGAGCTTGCGCATCGATCAGCCGTCGCGCCGGCTCAAGCGGGTGAAAATCGGAATCGGCGATTCCGACGTTCCATGACACAAGACAATGCGATCCGATCTCGATCCTTTCCTCCGCCATAATGAGCGCGCCATTGAGCAGGGTGAAATCGCCGATCGTGCAATGACCATTCTCTCCAATTGCAAATGAGCAGCCCGCGTAACATGAAACATGGTTGCCGATAAGTACTGCGCCCGCTTTCTTGCTCTGAAGCTTTCGAAAGATTTGTGCGGTCTCGCAATAAAATCCCTCGCCAAACTCCACATTGCCCGGAATTGGCTCTGGCCACCAATCGCCTTCGACGTGTCGGTCTTGTCTAACGTTGCTCATGATTTTCGGGAGTGCGGCGACATGTCGCCGCTTTAAAAGCGCGGACATGTCCGCGCACTCCAAACGACGAGCGCCACGCTCTACGTTGGGAATTTTCCCGACGCATAGAGTTTCGCGTAAATGCCGCTGCGCGCGACGAGGTCCGGGCCGGGGCCTTGTTCGACGATCCGACCGTGTTCCAGCACGATGATTTGATCAAGATTATGAATCGTCGCCAGGCGATGTGTTGCGATTAATGTTGTCCGGCCACGCATTAGTTCCTTGATCGTTTCCATAATCGCAGATTCGGTAGTCGGGTCGAGCGCCGAAGTAGGTTCGTCAAGCAATAGGATCGGCGCGTTTTTCAGAAACGCCCGCGCGATTCCGATTCGCTGCCGCTGACCGACGCTCAAATGCCCGCCGCGTTCGCCGACGAGGCTGCTGTATTCCTGCGGCATTTGCCGAATAAACTCGTCAGCCTGCGCACGGCGCGCAGCTTCAATAATCTCTTCCTCGGTCGCATCGGGTCGGCCGTAGGCGATATTCTCGCGAACGGTGGTGGAGAAAAGTAGCGTGTCCTGTAGCACGATGGCGATCTGAGCGCGCAAAGATTTCTTGGTAATCTCGCGGACATCGCGACCATCGAGCATGACGGAGCCCGTGGTCGGGTCGTAAAAACGCGGCACCAGGCTGAGCAGGGTGCTCTTGCCCGCGCCCGTGCCGCCCACGAGTCCAACAATTTGATTCGGCGTGATCGAAAGACTGATATCGCGCAGAACGATTCGACTTTCGGTGTAACCAAAATTGAGCGAGCAAAACTCGATCGCGCCTTTGGCCGATGAAATGTCGACCGCATCTGGCGAGTCGCGCACATCATCCTGCCGGTCCAACACTTCGAAGCACCGTTTCGCACCTGCGGTTGCACCTTCCATTGCCCAGGCGGTGTAGGTGAGCGATTCCAGTGGCTGATAAAGCATCAACAAGTACGCGCTGAAAACCAGAAGTGAGCCGAGCGTTAGCGTGCCTGCCAGGACATGCAGCGTACCGATATAGTACATCACCGCCGTGCCGACTACCATGAGCGTGCTAATCACGAGCGCGCTGTTCACGTTCGTCAAAGTCAGCCGCAAGTTAGCTTGTAAGCTTTGGCGCGCTTGCTGCTGAAACTGGCGCACTTCGAAGTCCTCACGCCCGAATGCGTGTACCATCCGGATCGAGCTCAGCCCCTCCTGAGCCTGAGCGAGGACAGCGCTCTCGTGTTCCTGAATGGATGTCGATTCACGCCGAATCCGATGGGCAAAGAGATAAATGGCGCCGACAACCAGAGGAACTATTCCAAGCGAAACCAGCGTAAGCTGCCAATCCAGTCGCAGCATAATCAGGAAAGTTCCGATCAACGTGATAATTGAGCCGAAGATGTTGGTGAATCCTTTGTTGTAAATCGTTTGGATTGATTGCGAGTCGTACGCCACGCGGAAACTGGAATCACTTGAGCGCCGTGCGTCGTGGTATTTAAGCGAGAGCGATTGCAGGTACGAGTACAAATCGGTGCGCAACTTAAGCAAAGACTGCAGTCCGATTTTTACGAACAGATAATTTGTAATCCAATTGATAATTCCCCAAAGAAGCTGAATACCGATGAGCGCCAGGCACAACAGCAGAACCCGGAAGCGCCAGTCGGAACGTATGGCTGGTCCTGCACGCAGAAATTCGTCAACGATAATCTTGAAGGGCCACGGCTTGAGCAGGTTCAGGCCAATGCCGATAAGCGCCAGACACAATCCGAAGATCGTTTGCCCCAAGAAAGGCCGGTAGTAGCTAAGAACGCGCCGATAGATCGACATGGTTACAACCGATGGCGAAATGTCATTCTGAGCGGAGCGAAGAATCTCTGATCAGTTCTGATCTCATCGCCCGCAGAAAATACACAGAGATGTTTCGCTTTGCTCAACATGACATTGCCTTTTACGAAATGATTCGAGGAAATTCAGATTGCGGATTACGCATTTTCGACTGAACTAAGGGCGAATTCATTCAGAATCGACGTCGAGAGATTGCTCGACCGAGCTTGCCCTGAGCGTAGTCGAAGGGCTCGGAATGACAATATGCATCATCTTCTTGAAACGTGGTTTAATTGGGTCCTCAGCGGCGGGTATCTGGGCATCGTCGTGTTGATGGCGATGGAGAGCTCGATCTTTCCAGTCCCGAGCGAGATCGTCATTCCGCCAGCTGCATTTTTGGCAGCCCAAGGAAAACTGAATCCCATTGGCGTGGTGATTGCCGGGACATTAGGATCATATTTGGGCTCAGCGATTACTTACTGGGCTTCGCGGTTCATCGGGCGTCCGCTGATCGTAAAGTATGGACGGTTCGTTTTGCTGAGTCCAAAAAAACTGGAGCGCGCCGAGCATTGGCTGGCCCGCTACGAAGCGGGTGGGGTGTTCTTTGCTCGTTTGCTACCGGTGGTTCGCCATTTAATTTCAATTCCGGCAGGGATTGTTCGCATGAACTTCGGGCTATTCAGTTTTGTTACGCTCGCTGGTTCAGCGCTGTGGTGCTCAATCCTGGCCTATCTTGGGGACAAAGCTTATAGGATTGAGCCGGAGCTTTTGACGAACCCGGAGGCGCTCGTGCGCTTCATCCACGGACAATCGCGAGGGATCCTGCTGGTGATCGCGCTTTTTGCAGCGCTTTACATGCTCACACTGCGATTGATGAAGCCGCGTTCCAGCGCCTAAGTCAGCGCGCGGCAAACCTCGCAGCAAAAGCTCGGACAGCTTTCGGTTTCGATATCCGGATTTCGGTTTTTTTTGACCGCCGTCAAAAAGCGCCGTGCGCGCAGCATAAGCAAACCCCTCCTCGATTGGGGAGACGCTGCCAAAAGATTTGTGTTTGAAAATTGAACAAAAGTGTCGCTCAGCGGTCAGTCCTAAAGTGAACAACGAATGAATAACTATATGGGACTTATGGATGAGATATTCACAGTTGGGAGTGGTACCGGAACTGCTCTCGGAAAAAACGGACACAGTATGAAAAGAAATCGGCAAATTCTAAAGCCGCGCAGCAGGCTTTCGCTGGGGGATCTTATCCTGGCAGTCAGTTCCTGCACAAACAGCAGCAGGGAGACGGTCGCGACGGTTGCGGACCTTCTTGCCAGCGGCCGGGTGCGTGTGCACGAGAACGGGCGTTTCCTGCGCGCCCGCGTCTGCTAAGCGAGGCCTGCTTCGGTTCCTCGCAATGCTGTAGAGTCCGCTCTCCTCAGCGGAGTTGTGTTCTCATGCTTGAAAGCCACTGCGCTGAGGACAGCGCACGCTACAGCGTGCCGCACGAACAAAACACTTTTCGCATAAGGCGGTCGCTTTTATCTTAATGCGGTGATCGACCGTTATTCCAGGCCAGAGATGAGCAAAATCTGGTCGGACGAACGCAAATTCCAGATCTGGCTGGAAATTGAAGTACTCGCGTGTGAGGCGATGGCGGACCTTTGCCAGATTCCAAAGGACGACGCTGCCGAAATTCGGAAACGAGCGCGATTTTCGATTCCTAGGATTCTGGAAATCGAAAAGCGAACCAACCACGACGTCATCGCTTTTCTCGAAAACGTGGCTGAGTCGGTAGGCCCGGCATCGCGCTGGATCCATCAGGGGCTGACTTCATCGGACATATTGGACACGACGCTCGCTGTCCAACTGACAGAGTCGTGCAAAATCCTTCTGCACGACCTCGACTCGCTACGAACGGCGATCGGGAAACAGGCGCGCCGGTTCAAGATGACCCCGATGATTGGGCGCAGCCATGGCGTGCACGCTGAACCAATCACGTTCGGCCTAAAGCTCGCACTGATGTATGACGAATTCGGGCGCGCAGAAGAACGCCTCACCCAAACTCGCGAGCGCATCCGCATCGGCAAAATAAGCGGAGCGGTTGGCACGCATGCTCACATCGATCCCAAGATTGAGCGCGCGGTTTGCGAGAAACTCGGATTAAAAGCAGCGACACTCTCAACCCAGGTCGTACAACGCGACCGTCACGCGGAATTCGTCACCATGCTCGCTGTGATTGCCTCCAGTGTGGATCGTTGGGCAACAGAGTTTCGTCATTTGCAACGTACAGAAGTTCTCGAAGTAGAGGAATTCTTCGGTGAAGGCCAGAAAGGCAGCTCTGCGATGCCGCACAAGCGCAATCCCATCACAAGCGAGCGGTTGAGCGGTTTGGCACGTGTGATTCGTGGGAATGCGGCTGTTGCGTTAGAGAACGTGGCGCTCTGGCATGAGCGCGATATCAGCCACTCGAGTGCCGAGCGCATCATTCTGCCGGACTCATGCATCCTGCTCGATTACATGCTGGCGAAACTGAAAGACCTCGTCGAAAAGTTGCAGGTGTATCCGGAGCGAATGGCGCAAAACCTCGCTCTGACGAAAGGCCTCTATTTCAGCCAGTCGATTTTGCTCGCTCTAACGCGCGCGGGGGCAGAGCGAAAGAGCGCCTATGAAGCCGTCCAACACGCCGCGATGAAAACGTGGAAAGGCGAGGGGACATTCGCCGAAAACGCAAAACGGGAACCAGAGATCACAGCGAAACTTTCATCATCCGAGATCGATGATCTTTGTTCGCTCGACGTTCATTTCAAATACGTCGATGCGACCTTCAAAGCGCTTGGTTTGGAGTAGGGCTTCAAGCTGGTTCAATTTTTCCGAGCCAAGCAATCGTTAGGGTCATGAGCAAGAAAAACATCGCGGCGGACGCGTGCGCACTCCAAAGGCTTGTGCAAAAAAACAGAAGCTCTCCAATGTATTTCGCACGAAGTGCTTTTGGAGTGCGATGCGTTCTCGCATCGCTTTCATCTTCGCGATGCCGGCACGATATGTGCCGCGATCGCAGGCCGCGCTGCTGCCTAAGGCAGTGTCCGGCCCGAGTAGGAGCATGAGCAGGCTGACTCACTCATACCGTAGCGCCTCGATGGGATCGAGGTTGGCGGCGCGATAGGCGGGATACAGGCCGAAACCGATGCCGATTGCCGAGCAGACGAGCAACCCGGCAAGCGCCCAGCCGTAAGGAAAAATTAGGTCTACTTTGAGCCACGCTGCCAGCAAATCGCCGGCGATGATTCCGAGAAGGATTCCCAGCACCCCGCCGGCTTCGGAAATAAAAACGGCCTCAGTCAAAAACTGTCGCAAGATGTCGCGGCTGCGCGCGCCGATCGATTTCCGGACGCCGATCTCCTTTGTGCGCTCGGTCACGCTCACCAGCATAATGTTCATGATGCCGATTCCGGCCGCGACCAGTGCGATCAGACTTATGACGAACGCGCCTACTCGCACATAGCCCGCCACGTTAACGAACGCGCTCTTAAGCGAGTCGTTGCTGTAAATCTCGAAATCGTTCGGCTGGTCCGGGCGCAAGCCGCGCGCAATGCGCATTGCACCGATGCCGCGGTCGAACGTGCGATTGTACGTGTCTTGTGTGAACGCTTGCGTGGCTATGTTGACGGTTCGCTTCGCTTCGCCGTAATCCTCGAAGAACCGCGTGATCGGCATGATGCAAAGGTCGTCCTGGCTTTGGCCGAACGCCGTCCCTTTTTCGGCAAGCACGCCGACAATCGTGTAGGTGTGTCCGCTGACCCGAACGACTTTGCCTATCGGCGTTTCATGCGGAAACAATCTTTTCTCGATCATCTTTCCAACGACAATGACGCGACGTGAAAGATCGACGTCTTCATCGTTCAGATTTCGGCCGTAACCGAGCGTGTAAGCATTCGCGGTGAGAAAACTTCGATTCGTACCGACAATGAGAAGGCTTGGGGTTGTTTTTACGCCGTTGTAAACAGCCTGGCCTTTCACTTCGTAGCCAAAACTCTTGAGGCAAATCTCGCGCGCCTCGCCTTCCATCAACCGGTAATAATAGAGCGCCTGTTTGTAGGTGATGTTGTGCCGGTTGCGAAATTTCTCCTGCACGTCGCCGCTCGCACTGATATTGGCCGGATATTTGCCGAACTGAAAAATGTTCGACCCAAGAAAGCTAATGCCGTTTTCAATTGAGTATTGCAATGCGCCGATCGCGGTCATGACTGAAATTACCGAGAAGACCCCAATGGTGATGCCCAGCATTGTCAGCGCAGAGCGCAGCTTATTCGCGCCGAGGGATGACCACGCCATCTTTATGATCTCACTAAAGAGCATCTGATTAACACCGGTCTTTAGACCGGTGATCTCGAATGAGTTTCGCACTGAGCCGTTTTAACGGCTTACCAGTATCCAGGGAGCTGCATCCGCGTGCGCCTGCAGTCAAAAGCCGTTGAAACGGCTTGAACAGTCTTCGGCGACGGGCACCGGCCTGAATGGCCGCTGTTAATAATCGACTAGATAACTCACTCATATCGCAGCGCCGTCACTGGATCCAGCCGTGAGGCTGTCCAAGCCGGCGCGAAGCCCGAGAACAAACCCGTCATTATTGAAACAATCATGCTTACAAGCACGAGGCCGATCGAAAAATGGATCGGAAACGAAGGGAAAGCTCTGCCGATACCGAAGCACATTAGATAAGCAAACACGAGTCCAATAAATCCGCCGAGGAGACAAAGCGCTGTCGATTCGATCAGAAATTGCAGCAGGATCGTTCGCCGCCGCGCGCCGAGCGCTTTGCGCGTTCCGATCTCTTTGGTGCGCTCTTTCACACTAACGAACGTGATATTCATGATACCGATCGCGCCGACGAAGAGCGACAAGCCGGTGATGAACAGCCCGGCGATCGCAATTGAGTTTTTCACTGGATCGAGCGTGCTTTTGAAGGCCTGTTGCTCGTTTATCGAGAAATCGTCCTTTTTCTCCGGTGGCAATCCACGAACACGTCGCATCAAACCGGTGAGCTCGTCCTTGGCGTCGGCGAGTCTGGTCTTGTCTTTTACTTTGACACGAACGTCCGATTCGCTTTTAGCCGAAAAATATTTGTTAAATGCGCCAAGCGGCATCGCCACCATCGAGTCCCAACTAAACAAACCGAGAAACGTGCCTTGTCGCGTGTTTACACCAATGACTCTGAACAATTGACCATTGATTAGCACCGATTTATCGATCGGGCTTTGACCAGGGAAAAGCGCGTCGGCTACGTCATAGCCGATTACGACAACATTGGCGCCGCCACGCGATTCGAGTTCGTTGAAGAATCGGCCGACCGTACAATCGATGGTTGACGTTATGATGAAATCCGACGTCGTGCCGAGAACGAAGACGTTGTCCACCTGATTACCGCCGTATTTAATTGATCGCATCAAATTCGATGTCGGCACCGCCACAACAAGATTGGAGTTCGGCGTTGCAGCGATCATCCTGTTCAAGGTGTCGGCGTATTCGGTTTTGATTTTTTTGCGGTCGCGGTAGTTCCACCAGTCGTCCACCGGTTTCCACGGCCATTGGGTGACGTAAAGAACGTCATCGCCGAGCACGGCCATGCTTTTATCGAAACCGATGGATATCCCGTTCACCGCGGTTCCCATTAATGTCACGGCGATAATGCCGATAATGACCCCGAGCGCCGTCAGGGTTGAGCGCGTCAGGTTCGAGCGCATTTGGGCGGCCGCAATTTTCCAACTCTCGCTCAGCTCGTAGAGAAGACGTTTCATGCCGACTTTATCTCGCAACCGGCAGGTCGAGCTCCGGAATGAATCCCGCGTGATCCATCTCTATGAGACCGTCGCGCAAATGCACGGTACGACGCGCGTGCGCCGCGATGTCTCGTTCATGTGTCACCAGGATGATTGTGTTGCCGCGTTGATATAAATCCTCAAACAACTCCATGATTTCTTCGCCGGTTTTGGAATCGAGATTACCGGTTGGCTCGTCGGCCAGAATAATTGACGGTCCGTTGACCAGCGCACGCGCGATGGCTACGCGCTGACGTTGACCGCCAGAAAGTTCATTCGGCTTGTGATGAATGCGATCCCCCAAGCCCACATCTGCCAGTACCTGAGTCGCACGCTCTTCGCGCCGCTCAGACTCGATGCCGGCGTAAATGAGCGGCAGTTCGACGTTACGCAACGACGTTGCTCTTGGCAGAAGGTTGAACGTTTGAAATACGAAACCAATCTCGCGATTGCGAACGGCCGCGAGTTCGTCGTCATCCATTTCTGCAACGTTCTTGCCGTTGAACTCATAGCGGCCGGAAGACGGCGTATCGAGGCACCCGAGCATGTTCATCAGCGTCGATTTACCACTCCCGCTTGGCCCCATGATGGCGATGTATTCGTTGCGGCGAATCTGCAGGGTCACGCCGCGCAGCGCACGCACGACTTCCTCGCCCATCACGTACTCTTTAGTGATGTTCTCGATGTCGATCACGACCGGCCCGAGCGGGCGCGTGTTGTTAGAGTTCATGACTCGAGATTCAGCCGTAGCCGTCGCCCTGTGGGCGACGCGCTTCGCACAGCGAAGCGGCTACAGACATCACTTCATGCCTTCTTTGTCGAGATTTACCTTGGCGCCGTCCTTCAACTTTCGGCTGATCGCGCTATAACTCCCCGAGATCACTTCATCGCCGGGCTGAATGCCGCTTTTAACTTCCGTGTACGTATCGTCGGAAATCCCGGTTGTGACTTTCACCATCTGCGCCTTGCTGCCTTTTTTTAGGAACACAACCTTGGCCAGTTTCTCGCGCTCTTCTTTCTGCGCCGCTTTCTCCGCGCGCTCATTGACGAACTCCGCGTTGTTATCGCCCTTGTCGCGCTGTGCCAACTTCTTCTTATTCTTTTCGATTTCTTCCGGACTCAAATTGCTGTCACCGGTGCGAATGGTCACGGCCTGCATCGGCACGGCCACGACGTCCTTTACCTGGTTCGTTTGGATTTCCGCGGTGCAGCTGAGTCCCGGCTTCAGTACCACTTCGTGGTCTTGGATTCGAATTTTCACCTCGAAGTTGGTAACCTCTTCCTGCGTTCCGGCACCGGTTGTCTTTCCCGTATTGGCGATTTGGTAAACGTTACCGTGAAATTTGCGATCTCCGTACGCGTCAATTTTCACTTCGGCCTTGTCGCCGATTTTCACATTTACGACGTCGTTTTCGTTCACATCGACACGCGCTTCCATGTGGCTGAGGTCAGCCACGCGCATCACTTCTGTCCCGACAAATTGTCCCGTGGCTACCAGACGTTCGCCCAATTTGCTGCTGAGAACTGTGACCGTGCCATCAATAGGCGAGTAAATTGTTGTCTTCGATAATTGGTCGCGGGCCTGACTCGAGCCGGCCTGCGCACGCTCAATTTCGTGCAGGGAACTTTCGAAGGTGTTCTTCGCAACGTCGTACGCGGCTTGCGCAGCATTAAATTCCTGCTCTGAGATCAGCTTCTTGTTGAACAGATCCTCTGCCCTTTTGAAGTCATGTTCCGCTTTCAACATCGTCGCCTTCTGCTGAAGGTTGGTCGCTTTCGCTGAGCTGATCGCAGCTTCCTGCTGTTCCAACAGGGCCTTGTAAGAGTCTGGTTTAACCTTTACCAGCAGATCGCCTTTCATCACCGCTTTTCCGTCTTCCACCGGCAGCTCGATGATCTCACCCGCAACCTCAGGAGAAATTTTTACTTCTGTTTCCGGCTGGACCTTTCCTGTCGCCGAGACCGTTTGCAGGATCGTTTTGCGAATCGCCCTTTCCGTTGTAACCGGAATCGGTTTCTCGCGCTTGCTCCAGATGATCGACACCGCGATCCAGAGCACGACCAGGCCAATCGATCCGAAGATGATTTGCTTTTTGCGCCGAGCCCTACGCTGCTTCGCAGTCAAAGGCGCGGGCGCAGGGGTGCTTACAGTTTGGTGCATTGGAGGAGGGGTTGTTGGGATGAAAGTGTCAGCGTTAGTTGGTTGTTTGACTCTTGCAAACGAAATCCCGTTCATGA
>Ga0193731_1000204_pt1 | contig 21000 bp, 20 predicted proteins | sample U1a2metaG_FD_144920 | JGI IMG/M metagenome (GOLD analysis project Ga0193731, IMG submission 144920) | Soil microbial communities from a riparian zone of the East river system, Colorado, United States - U1a2 | ecosystem: Environmental > Terrestrial > Soil > Riparian zone | place: USA: East River...
CGGCCTGCGACCAGTACAACACCTACGGCATGAAGGTGTACTACATCGAGCCGGACTGGGCGACTAAGACGCCCAGGATCATCACGGAGAACCCGTACGGCGGGTACCCCGAGTTCGACCGCTTCGGCAACCTGGTGTCGTACACCCGCAAGATGCTCAAGCGTGCACGCGACCTATCGGTCGAGTATCCGGAACTGCATGCCGTCATCATGGCCAATGGGCGCAGCGGCGATGACATGGTTGAGATCATCCGGTACTGCGACAAGGATCAGGTCAGCCTGATCTATTGCGACAAGCACGCACACGTCCTTTCTAACGTCAAGCATAACCTCGGGCAAATCCCAATGGCGGTTGCCGTCCGCCCCGGGCTTGACGATGAAATGCACGGCCAGTACGACGACGTTATCTGGGTCCAGATTGCCCGGGATTACCTTGCCAAGCTTAATATTGAGGCTGTGGAAAAGGCCATCCGGGCTCCCCTTGCCCTGCCGAATGATGTCGGTGACGTTGCCTATGGGCCGGACGCCACGATCCGTTCGGCCAGTCCAGAGAAGATTAAGCGCATCGGCCTCGACGTCCCTCAGTCGTCGTTCGCCGAAAGCCAGTTGCTCTCGAAGGAACTGCGCGATGGATCCCGGTATCCGGAGGGCAGAGAAGGGCAGATCGACGCCTCCGTAATCACGGGGCGCGGTGTTCAGGCACTGATGGGCACCATCGACACCCAGATTAAAGCGGCACAGACCGTGTTTGCCGACACATTCCAGCAGGTCATCCGTGTTTGCATGGTCATGGATGAGAAGTACTGGGGCGGGTCCAGCAAGACCGTTAACGGCATGGCCGCTGGGGCGCCATATCAGGTGACCTACACCCCCTCCCGGGACCTCGACGGGGATCACTCCATTGATGTCAGCTACGGCCTCATGGCCGGGCTGGATCCCAACAGGTGGCTGGTGTTCGCGCTTCAGGCTCATGGCGCGAACCTTATCTCGCGCGACACGCTCATGCGCCACCTTCCGATGGACATGGACGTGATGGCCGAAGAGGCGCGGATCAACGTTGAGGACACGCGCAAGGCGATCATGCAGGCAGTGTTTGGCTACGCTCAGGCGATCTCCGTCGTAGCGCAGACCGGGGGCGACCCCGCGATGGTGGTCGCCAAGATCACCCAGTTTGCGAACGACCTTCAGAAGGGGAAAACCGTTGAGCAAGCCGCGAGTCATGCCTTCCCGCCCCCTCCGCCAGCGCCGCCACCTGGCGCGGTACCTCCGGGATCTGACGGCCAGCCCGCCGCGCCCGGCGGACCTCCGGGCGGCCCGGGAGCACCTGGCGAGATTCCGCAGGGACTCAACGCCAATGGCCTACTTCAGGGAGTTGCGGCGGCTGGCCAAGCGCCAGGAGGTCGCCCTGATCTTCAAACCCTTCTCGCGGGAATGAACTCAAGCGGCAAGCCCCAGCTCGGGGCACGGATCGAATCCCGGTCCCCGGTATAACACAGGAGATATCCAGATGGCAGCCCAGAGCGATCCCGGTCTTCCCGGCCCGATGGATGGCGCCGCGAAGCGCCCCCCGCACAAGCAGGCCCACTCGCAGAAGCCGAAGCACAGCGCGTCCGCGACGGGTCCGAGTGACCCGCGGATTGAGGCGCCGAAGCGCCGGACCGGCCCGCGCATCACCACGCGGGGCAGTAACAAGGGTGCCCGGTAGGGCGCGCTGGTGACCGACTCCGACGAAGACGAACCAATGTTCGTCTATGACATCACGAGGCCCCGCAGATTCTCGCGGGGCCTCGTTGCATCTATGGCCGTTGCCTGCGTTGGTGAACTGTTCGCCTCGGTTGGTGAACTGTTCGAGAACGTCGCGATGACCCTCGTGTCCCACGAGAAGTGGGTTGACGAGAACGCCGCCATCGGCAAGGCAATCGAATCACTTACAGACGTGACCCCATTCCAGTAGAGGGAGATCCCCATGGCCAGTGGCGGATATCATCCTCCCGCTAATCCGGCCCCCTCTTCCGGGCCGGGGGCCTTGAGTCGTCGTACAGACGGCGGGCCTTCACAGCCGATGCGCGAACTCCCGAATGCGGAGTATGGCGCCGGTAAGGAATTCCGCGAGCTTCAGCAAGGCGCACCCCTCCCCCAGGCGCCTGCGCTCCCTCGGCCCTCGGCCCCCTCCCCGGCACAGTCACAGGGAGGTGGTCCGCAAGTCGTCCCGTTTAATGCCCCCTCCACTCGCCCCGGCGAGCCGGTCACTTCCGGCGCCGACTCGGGCGCTGGCCCGGGTATGGACGCACTGGGCCTGCCGGATCCACAGGAGATGGACCTGACCGCGATGAAGTCGCGGATGCCTGCGCTTGAAATGCTGGCGGGCCACCCCGGTACCTCGAAGGAGGTACGCAACTACGTCCGCCGCTTGCGGGGCATGATTGGAACTTAGATGGCTGGCTTTCTCGATGCGCTGAAGGCGTCCATCAGTAACCTGTTCAACGTCGGCGGAGAGGGTCAGAAGGCGTCCAACAAGGCCGCCTATGACATGGCGACTGCGCCATTCGATTCACACAAGGACATTGGCGACGCCTGGAATTCGTTCTTCAGCGCGGCGAAGTATGCGCCCCGGATGATCGGGGCGGAGCTGGGCGTCGCCGGTACTGCCATCGGGGGGGCGATCAACTCCAACCCGGTCACCCGTGGCGCGGCCTCCGGCCTTGAGACCGCGTACCGCGAGGGCATCTCCCGTCCTATCACGACTCTGTCTCTGAACGCCAACGAGGCGTCTCGTGGCGAGGATGACTCGTGGAAGAAGCTGTTCGATGGGGATGCGTGGGCTAAGGCGTATGACGCCTCGAAGGGCATCTCCATGGGGCAGGCCCTCATCGGCGGAGCCGCCCTCGGGGAGGATGGCATAGGCGGCCAGGCCGCCTCCATTGACCAGATCAAGCAGGCGATCAACACCGGGAAGTACGACGAGGGCGCGCTCCAGTGGACGAGCGGCACGCTGGACGCCGCCGGTCGCATGTTCCTCGACCCGAGCATCATCGGCGGCAAGGCCGTGGGCCTTGCCCGCCTCCGTTATGTCAAGCCGCTTGCGGGCGCTCAGGTGGCTGAGGGTGCGGCCACCACGTACACCCTGTCCAAGCGGTTCGATCGCGTGGCGCAGGTGGTCCAGAAGGCGAAGTCCGCGGACGAAGTCCGCGTCCGGCTGCTGAACGACAACAGCAATGGCGCCGCTATGGCGTCCGTGCTGTTCAACGTGCGCCACGACCCGGAGCTTCTGCGCATCGCTACTCGCGCGGGCTACGGCGAGGGTGGTGCGTTCGATGACCTTAACGCGTACAACCAGACCCTGATTGCCGCGAAGCAGGACGCGTCGACAGGCATGCAGGCCGCCGCGGACATTGGGCGTTTGCGGCGTGGGGATTCCGCGATCGTGCGCCGTCAGCGCGCCAACATGGCGGACGAGCAGCCCGGCGACTGGGAAGACTACGTTAACCTGATGAAGACGGATGCCAACGTCTTCGACCAGGCCGTGACCACCTCCCCCGAACTAATGCAGGCCGTGAAGGACGCACCGCTTCTGTCCTCCGGCAAGGTCGCGCTTCCGCAGATGCGCGACTCGCTGTCCTCCCGCATGCGTTTCACTTTGCACCAGAGCGCCTTCAGTGACGCTCAGCCTTCCCTCGTGAAGGCCCCCATAGAGTCGATCATGCGTACATGGATGATCCCATCCAATCGCCGCCTCCACGGAATCAACCTCATTGATGACAATTCCGATAAGGCGGTACGCACGTATCTCGATCGCGCCGGAATGCCCCAAGCGCAGAAAGCCTCTCTTCTCGATAGATACATGGCTGCCACGGGGAACAACGGTCAGCGGTCTGTGGTCATGGCGCAGATCGAAGACGCGGCTATCCGCCACATCGGCGGAGTGTACGGCTACTCACCGGCAGAGGTGGAGTCCATCACTCAGGCCGCGGCGTCGGGCGCTGGCCGCGCCCGCGAGATCATGGCGAACAAGCACGAGTTCATGGCTCAGGATCTTCAGTCCGACCTTGCCGAACAGGGCAAGGTCATGCTTCACATTGATGAGGACGGGACCCGTCACGTCATTCCCGTGCCCGCGCTTGAGTCTCAGCTTCAGGACCTGTACCCGGTAGCCGACCCGGCTGCCGTGCATTCCGCGATGAAGAACTCTCAGTCCCTTGTTCGCAGCACCGCATCAACTGTCGCTGGCGATGTCTCGATGTTCATGGACAAGATCCACCGCATCTGGAAGCCGACCGTGCTTATCGGTCTGGGCTGGCCCGTGAGGGCGGGCTCGGATGAGGTGGCGCGCTCCGTCGCGCTGTTCGGTCTCGGCTCGCAGATAATGGGCATCGGCAAGGGCTTCCGCTATTCCGCGGAGAACATCGCGGAGCGCGGGGCCACCCGCTGGGACGCGTACGTGAAGGGCCAGAACCGGGACCGCATTCAGGTGCTGAACCGGGTCATGGATCCGGAGATGAACAACCACGCGCGCTTCCTCGACCTGGCGCACGCCTACTCCAAGGGCATGATCTCCACGAAGGAACTCGTGGAGACGACGACCGATGCCGTCAAGAAGGGCCTCGGGGATCCGATCCACGCGGGCCTGTGGCGCGGCGTCGAAGACGGCGTGATGTCGAAGAAGGAATTCGGGGGCGAGGTTGTTTCCCGCGCGCTGGCGAAGAATGAGAAGAACTGGTTCAAGAATCCGTATAGCCAGCGCGGGATTATCAATCAGGCGTACGATGAGGGCAAGTCGTCTGTCGACCCAATGACCGGCGGCGAGTACAAGCCAGGCGCGGATGTGAAGGTCATTCGGTCGAAGACCATTCAGCCGGACGAGACCACTGGCCGCATTCACAACAATGACTTCGTTCGGGCGAACCTCGATCACCTGATCCCAGACGATTCGGGCATAACGCTGACCCACGTGGGTGACGGCGCTATCCGCATCGACGCGCACGCGCAGCAGCTCGGGTTCGCTGACCGCAGGCTGATCGCGAAGCGCGAGCTGAAGGACTTCCCGAACAAGGCGGCCCGGTCAGCTAACCGGCCGGTGATGGTGAAGCTGGGCAACGGCCAGAAGATCGTGATGGAAGGCGCCATGGAGGGCGCCGGTCACGGGCTAATGAAGCAGGCTTCCGGCGATGACGTGTACGCCAACTACCTCGCGGACTCGCACGAACTGATGCGCGACCGCATCGGCGCTTCGGCTGGCTGGTCTAATGGCATCACGGCGACGGACACAGTTCAGTACCCGAAGGCGTGGGAGCGGGCAGTTAACATCCAGCTCGGGAACGACCGCGCGGCCCGCGGATTCCTTGAGGGCTCCAACTTCGACACGATGAAGCACTGGGCCGAGACGGATCCGGATGGGCAGGACTGGGCGCGGACTACCGCGTTCACCGGCTCCATTGATGACCGGCTCGCACGCACGCAGGCGATGGTTGAGCACTACGTGCCGGACAACCAGGCCCTGCGGGACAAGGTGCTGAACTACCGCGCCAACTTCGATGACCTGCACAAGGTTGTGCCGGACGACTCGATGAAGCCCCAGGTTCACGGCGAGCTTCTGGAATTCAACCTGGGCGGCCCGAAGTCTCTTGAGCTGATCCGCAAGGGCACGCACAAGCTCATGGAGAAGATGGGCACGGTGCCGGGCGACAAGTTCTCCCGGTATCCATTCCTCGACAAGTCCTACCGCGCCCACGTCGCGGACATGGCGAAGCTCGAATTCGATCAGCGCGGCGAGATCACCAACGCGCGCAAGTTCGAGATTCAGCAGGCCGCGCGAAAGAAGGCGCTGTACGACGTGAAGAAGTGGCTGTACAACTCGGACATGGTGTCCGAGGGGTCCAGCCTCATCCGGCACTTCTCGCCATTCTCGGCCGCATGGCAGGACGGCATGCGGGCCTGGTCCGGTATCGCATTCCGTGAGCGCCCCGAGACGATCGGCGCAATGAACCTTCTCTGGAATTCACCGGAGAAGGCGGGCATGATCGTTGACCAGGATGGCCGTCAGCTCAAGAAGGACGCCCAAGGCAAAGAGCACTACTACGAGGACGAGATCGACCCGCAAACGGGTATGCCCACCGGCAAGCGGATCGAGTACAAGAAGAAGCCTGGCGACTCTACCGACAAGTACATTCAGTTCGCTCTTCCCTCGTGGCTGTCGCCGGACCAGGTGGCGGACGGCGGGTCCGTTGATGTCCGCATCAACAAGGATTCGTTCAACACGTTCATGCACTTAGACCCCGGGGCTGGTCCTATTGTGACCGTGCCCACTTCCGCGATCGTGCAGAAGTGGCACCCGGAGTGGGGCCAGAACGAGATCGTCAAGCGGATCCTCCCCTACGGCCCGTCGAATGACGCCGTGAAGAACGCCATGTCCAACGAGCTTCGCCAGGTCTACGAGAACTGGAAAGGCGAGGACGATTCGACGTGGCGCAATCAGGCGATGGCGATCTTGCAGACGGAGACCATCAAGTACAACCAGGGTCAGCGCACCACGAAGCCCACCATGCAGGAGGCTTCCGACAAGGCGACTTCGCTGAAGCTCATGCGGACCGTCCTCACGTCGGTCCTGCCAGTGTCGCCCACCTTCCAGAGTCCCTACCAGGCCCACATCGACGCCTACAAGCAGTTGGAGGCGCGGGACCCGGGGACCGCGGATCAGCAGTTCTACAACCGCTACGGGGATGACTTCTTCATCCTCACGGCGCGCGTGACTCAGGGCGTCAAGGGACTGCCTCCCACGATGGAGTCGTACAACGCGATCAAGAAGTACCGCGACATGATCGAGAAGAACCCCGACATCGCGGGCGCGATCGTCGGGGACGTGAGCGGTTCCTTTAACAAGGCCGTGTATGAGTGGCAGAAGCAGGAGCAGATCACGCCCGGCGCGTCTGCGAAGTTCCGTGAACTGATGGATATGCGGGACAGCGTGGAGGACGCCGGTCGGCGTCTCTCGTGGATCAAGTACCAGAACACGGCCGATGTCATTCACGCGGAGCTGTCGGCCCGCGACTTGACTAGTGTCGACGCGAAGGGTGCCGAAGACCTGAAGGATCTTCAGACCGGCATCGTTCAGCAGCTCGGGTTCGACAGTAATGGTGCGCCCACGAAGTGGTACGAGGATTACACGGGCGGCAATCAGGCGAAGCAGGCGAAGATCCTTTCAGGTCTGCGCCAGGTCGCGCAGGACCCGGTGCTCTTGCATCGTGAGGACATTCAGGGCCTGGCGGATTACTTCGCCATGCGGGATGACTTCAAGCAGCAGCTCGCGGACCGCGCCGACAAGGGCGGCGCGAAGACGCTGGCCGCGAAGAAGAACGCCGACATTCAGGGCATGTGGGAACAGGCCGTGTTCGGTCTCAAGGAACAGAACCTCACCTTCTCCCGTCTCTACGACCGCTATCTGACTAGCGATGATCTGAAGGTGTAGCCAATGAGCACCGAGTACGAGAGGCAGAAGGCTGCCGAGGCCGCGGCTCGGCAGAAGATGTACGACCAGGCAAGCAAGCCCACGGCGTACGAGCTTCAGAAGCAGGCCGAGGCTAACGCCCGGATGAAGGCCAACCCGGCGGCCTACCAGTCGCAGTTGCCCCGGTCGGGATCGAGCACCCCGAACCGGGGTGGCGGGGCGAGTAGCCGCCAGGCCGCCGCGGACGCGATGGCCCGCCAGCAGAAGGCGGGCCTCGCGAAGGCCGCCGCGCAGCGCGCCCTCATGGCGATCCCGCCGAAGGGTCCGCTCAGCTATCAGTCGAAGAACCCGACGTACTACGACGCTGTGGATTTCCTGGCGAAGAAGTACGGGCTGAACCCGCTGATCTCTGGTGCTCTGGCGAATAAGCAGCTTGGCGCGGACTACCGCGAGCGGTACGGGCTGACGCCCGTACCCGGAAACGTGATGAAGGACGCCAAGGGCAACATCATTAAGGGCGCCCCGGTCCAGCCGGGTCCGGGCTACCAGGGCGGGCAGTTCGGCACGGATGGCGTCTTCATGGGCTACTACGACACGGCTGGCCGTGTCACGGCAACGTCCCTGAAGGACGCCTCGATTACCGCTATCGAGCACACCCAGAGCATCCCCGAGCATCACCAGCTCGTGGTGCCCGCGGACGCTGCCAAGGGAATCATCTTCGGCTGGACTCCGCAGAAGATCGCACAGTTTCAGAAGGACCGGGGCCTGAAGGTTACGGGTGTTGCTGACACGAAGACGGCTGCGAAATGGTCCGAGGGTGTGAATGGCGCGCAGAAGTACTACCAGTTCGGTGGGGCACCTATTACCCCGGACGACTTCCTGACCGCGAAGTACGGCACGAAGAAGAAGGCCACCAGCTCCGGCGGATCGGGGGGTGGCTCCGGCGGGGGTCGTGGTGGTGGCGGAGGTTCTGGTGGTGGCAGCGGAGTCGGTGCCACGCAGTCTCGCGTTACGCTCACGTCCCGGACTGATCTTCAGAACGCGCTCAACCAGATGTTCCAGGACAAGCTTGGCCGTAACGCCACGGATTCGGAACTCACCAGCTATCTGAAGCAGGTGAATTCGCAGGAGCGCATTCACCCCCAGGTGGCCACGGTTGACGCCAATGGGAACTCGAATGTCTCCGGCGGCGTCGACCCGGTTCAGGTTGCGCAGAACTTTATGAATCAGGTTCAGGGTGGTGAGGTCGGAACCCGCGCCGCGGGCGTCGACTACTTCGCCGCGGCAATGAAGATGCTGGGCGGAGGTGGACTGTAGTGGCGCCAACGATCAACGCTAATGACCTGGCGGCCAAGTACGGTTACGCCGCCTCGTTCTTCAACGCCGACCCGGAACTGAAGAAGCTTCTCGCCGCTGCCGTTAAGGCGCAGTGGTCACCGGAAGAGTTCTCGGCCCGGTTTATGAACTCGGGCTGGTACAAGAACCATTCGTCTTCACTGAAGGATCTTCTCGCCCTCAAGGCGAAAGAGCCTGCCGAGTACAACAAGCGAATGTCGGATTCGCTTGCGAACATGCAGACCGAGGCGGGCAAGCTCGGGATCACCGTGGATCCCGCTCGCCTCAAGTCGATGGCCACCAACGCGGTTCTGTACGCGTGGGACCAGGGCCAGATTGACCGCGCGTTCGCGGCGGAAATGAAGTACAACCCGAACGGCCAGCCGGGCGGGGATGTCGGATCCATGCAGTCTCAGATCCGCCAGAACGCGGCGGATTATGGGATCACGCTCGGGGACCAGGACATCTTCTCGATGGCACAGAAGATCGTTGGGGGTTCACTCGACCAGGAGGGTGCGCTTGAGCACATCAAGCAACTCGCGGCTGGTAGATATCCGGGACTTCAGGACGAGATCAAGAAGGGCCTTTCGGTCCGTGAGGCCGCGAGTACTTACGTACAGTCGCAGGCCCGCATCCTTGAGGTTGATCCGAATCAGATCGACCTTGCCACGGACCCCAATCTCCAGAAGGCGTTGCAGGCACGCGGTCCGGACGGTAAGCCGATACCGGGTGGCGTGCCACTGTGGCAGTACGAGCAGCAGCTCAAGCAGGACCCGAAGTGGCTTCAGACGAACAACGCCCGGCAGGATATGAACGGCGTGGCGAATAAGGTCCTGAAGGATTTCGGACTTGTATCGTGAGACGGGCGGAATAGATGGCAACCACTACAGCTCCGCCCCCACTGAACCCCACGCAGCAGAACGCCTACACGTACCTGATGGACCTGTTCAACTCCTACGATCTGGGGACGCTCGCGCCCCGCATTCTGGACATGATCCAGAAGGGCTACGACACCGACTCCATTTCGCTCGGGTTGCAGGACTCCCCCGAGTACAAGGCGCGATTCAAGGCGAATGACGCCCGCCGCAAGGCGGGCCTTCCGGTCCTGTCGCCAGCGGACTATCTGGCGACGGAGCGCTCTTACCGTTCGATCATGTCATCGGCCGGGCTACCGCCCGGTTTCTATGACCAGCACGACGATTTCACGAAGTGGCTTGAGACGGATGTCAGCCCGAAGGAAGTTCAGGATCGGGTGAACCTGGCGACCGACAAGGCCAATTCGATGGACGACGCGACGAAGGACACGCTCTGGCGCTATCACGGGATAGCGCCCGCGGATCTCGCCTCGTTCTTCCTCGATCAGAACAAGGCGCTGCCCCTGTTGCAGAAGATCAGCAAGCAGGTCGACGTGGGCGCAGCCGCGGAACGCCAGGGCCTGAACGTGGACGCTGGCCGGGCGGACGTGCTGGCCAACAGCCAGCAGGCCGCGAACGCGGACCAGCTCTTCGGGAACGTCGCCGCGGACACCCGCGAGGGCGGGCGCATCGCGCAGATTTACGGCGACGTGTACACGCAGCAGATGGCCGAGAATGAGCAGTTCTTCGGTGATGAGGCCGCGAAGCAGAAGAAGGCCACCCTCTCTTCGCAGGAGAGGGCGACCTTCGGCGGTAAGTCTGGCATAGGCCAGTCCTCGCTCACGCAGGCGCGGAACATCTAAAGGCTCCGGTCGCCCCTCAGCGATGCCGCCGGGGCAATGAATGAGCCCCACCCCCGCTCGTCAGGGGTGGGGCTCCGCAGGGCGACTCGGGGAGGCTGGAACTCCCCGGCGCCGACCGCGTAGTGGAAGCCTACCGCATGTGGTAGCGTCCCCCGCGCGGAACGGGGAGAGGTCAACTCCGGCAGTTTCGCCGCGAGCCGGTTAGGGACCGTGTCCACGGGACCCCCGGTTCGCGCCATGCCTCCTGGTTGTAAGTAGCAACGCCCGCCCTGATACGGCGGGAGGTCCGGGTGTCAAATCCCGGGGAGGTTCTGAGAAGGTGGTACACCCGAGCGCGGTTCAGCTTCCCCCGCGCTCGGGTGCCGGAAGCCCTTCTCGTGCCCGTGGGCAGTAGCCCCGGGAAGTGGCATTGCAGCGGCTCCGGACGGTGCATCAATGCAGTGTCGCGCCGCCCGGCGCGGGCGTGGGGCCTTGCGCCGGGCCTCTAACTTGCAGGGGGAACAATGGCGGAGCGGTGGCTGAAGGCTTGCGCGCGTAACGCGTGCGTTGAGGTGTCCGAGTCCGGGATCAGGGACAGCAAGGATCTCGCCGTTCTCCCGCTCCCCCACGAGCAGGTGGCGATCTTCATCGCCGCCGCGAAGAACGGCGAGTTCGATGAGCTTCGGACTGGGGAAGTGTAGAGGGCCTGCCCCTAACCGCAGGGACAGCAGGTGTGGACGGCCTGGTGCATCTGCCCAGTGTCTTTCCAGTAGTCGAACTGATCAGGGTCGGGATGCCCGACCCCGTGCTCTGGGTATAGACGCTAGAAGAACCCCCGGTCGTCACGCCAGTGCAGCTCCCATTCGCTCATGGCGTGCTCGGTCGGGTTGTGGATTACGCACGGCAGATCCTCACACTTCTCCGCTCGGTGGATGTTCGTGAGGACCGCGACGCCTGCAGCGGCGCCGAAAAACGGCTCGGAGTGAGAGCCGATGATCGCCCTCGTGGGATCGTCGGGGTCAAGCACGACCCGGTTCACTCGGGCACCTTGTGCTGGCAGTCGCACCACGTGCCGCCCTTGCACTGTTCGTGCTGGGCGTCTTTGCATTTCTCGCAGATCATTCAATGACTCCATTCCTGATGGCGTGCGCTACGGCGTGCGCCTTTCCGTGTAGGTCATTGCTTTGGCAGTACCGATAGAGATCGTTCTTCACTGTGCGCTCGGAGACGTACATGACGCTGGCGATCTCCCTGATTGACATTCCGTTCGAGACGAGCTGAAGCACTCGCACTTGGCGGAACGCAACCTCCCCACCGTTGCTCATCGCGCGATGGTAACACCCATAACCCACCCGGTCACTCGCTGGCCGGGTCTTTTGACGGGGTAGTGCAGCTCGGTAGCACACCAGGCTCATAACCTGGAAGTCGCGGGTTCAAATCCCGCCCCCGCCTCTCCTGAAGCCGACCGACCGGCCCGGCTCAGCGTAACTAGCCCGGTAGCAGAAGCCTCAGACCCGCTCCCCCGGCGGGTCTGTGCGGTCTGTGCCCACCTTTTAGGGAGAACGCATGTCTCAGCAGGATTGGTTCGATGACGACCAGGACGACGCCGACGACGAGCCCAGCGCTCCGGCTCAGCCGAATCCTCGTGATCTGAGGAACCAGCTCAAGCAGGCCCTGAAGGCCAACAAGGAAATGAGCGCGAAGCTCGCTTCTGCCGAAAGCCTGGTGCGAAAGACGAACATCGGTAACTACTTCCGCGAGAAGGGTATCAACCCGAAACTCGCCAAGTATGTTCCTGCCGACCTCGATCCCAGCGACGACGCTCTAGCGAAATGGATCGAAGAGGACGGAGAGCTGTTCAATATCAAGCCGGTTGACGGTGGCGAGAATAAGCCATCAGATTCCAATACTGGTACTCCGGGTACCCCGGGACTGACAGGTGACAATATCACCCCTGAAGTCCAGCAGGGCTGGAACCAGATCAACAACACGACCGCCAACGCTTTGCCTCCCGGCAAGGCGGAAGAGCTGATGTCGAAGATTACCTCTGCGACTAGCCAAGAGGAACTTAAGCAGCTTCTCTTCTCGCACGGCGCGTCATCGTTCTAAACATCTGCTGAAGTCCCTGAAACTTCAGCCAATAAGGAACGGTTATGTCTAACGCATATACCGGGACTACTGAGCTGTCCAATCTTGTCAAGACCGGCTATGACCGGCTTGTCGAGTTTGGTCTCCGGGCGCAGACCGTTATCCGCAACGTCGCGGACAAGCGCCCCCAGCAGCTCACTAACCCGGGCACCACGATCACCTTCAGCTTCTACTCGGACCTGACCGCCGTCTCTTCGGCGCTCACCGAGGCGACTGACCCGGACTCGGTGGCGGTCTCGAACCCGTCGACTGTTTCCCTCACGCTCAACGAGTACGGCAACGCGGTTCTTCAGACCCGCAAGGTTCGGCTGTTCACCATCTCGGACATCGACCCCGCTATCGCGGACATGGTCTCGTTCAACATGGCGGACTCGCTGGACACCCTGGCGCTGACCACGCTTCGTGCGGGCACGAACGTGATCTACGCGTCGGGTTCCTCGACGGTCGGCGTCACCGGCTCTGCCACCATCACCTCCGCGCACGTCCGCAAGGCCGTCGCGAAGCTCCGTGCGGCTAAGGCCGTTCCGCGGCGTGAAGAGTTGTGGTGGTGTGGCATTCACCCCGAGGTTTCGCACGACCTCCGCGCCGAGACTGGCGCTGGCGGCTGGCGTACCCCGCACGAGTACAACTCGAACGGGAACCTGTGGAAGGGTGAGATCGGCCAGTACGAGGGCGCCTTCTTCGTGGAGACCCCGCGTATGTACAACGCCACGGACGGCGCCTCTTCGGCGCGCGTCTTCCGTACCATCCTGTGCGGTCAGCAGGCTCTGGCGGAGGCCGTTGCAGAAGAGCCGCACATCGTGTTCGGTGAGGTGACGGACAAGCTCAAGCGGTTCCGGCCGGTTGGCTGGTACGGCGTGCTCGGATGGGCGCGCTACCGCGAAGAGGCTCTGTACCGCATCGAAACCACCAGCTCCATCGACAACGCGTAACCCGCGTTGCGGAAAGGCCCGGCGGCACCCCCTGTCGCCGGGCCTTTCCTGTGGGCCTGCCCCTAACCGCGTCCAGACCAGGAGCAAGCCGTGCCTACCTTAACGCCCCCCACCAGAGACCAAGGGCCAGCCGCCATGGATCGCCTATTCGTGCGATACAAGATCGCACGCGGTGTCTCGCTTTTGGTGACGGGCGCGAGCGTAGTGGAAATGCAGTACCCGAGTCAAACAGACATTGCCGCCGCGGACTATTTCTACCAGGGCGGCATGGTGTGGACCATTTCAGACGCTGAGGCGCTAACTCTCACTAACGCCGGATACGGGGCATACATCACATGAGCGGCAAGAAGAAGCCTCCCACTAAGCGCGCACCCATGGCAAAGCCCATGCCGCCCATTGTGGGCGGCCAGCCCGCCGGGCCTAGCTCCCCGCCCGCCCTTCCACTAAAGGGGATGAAGGGGAAGCCAACTCCGGCGGTAATGAAGAAGGCTCCGGCGAAGAAGTCGGGTCGCGGGAAATAGGCACGACCCGGATCTCCATCCGGTAGCCCAGTGCGAGAAGGAACTTCGCCGCACTGCGGAAGCTCATGCTCTTCCCGTGCCGCACTCCGGTGCGGACGGCTGCCACGTACGAGGTGTGCACGCCAAGTATCTCGGCCATCTCGGTAGTGGAGATGCCCTGTTCTTCGAGGATCCGGGCTATCAGGCGGCCGAGTTCCGCGTTGACCCGCTGCACCTCCTCTTCGGCCTCGACAGCCGCCGCATCCCATTTAGGAGTCCCCATGGCCGGGAACTGTAGTTCACGATGCCCATCGCCGGGAAGTCACGCCACCTTCGGTGAGTGCATCCGTTCCCAGAACATCAAGGTCGGTTACTGCCGGTCCGCGGCTGGGCACGACTTCACCCGGCAGAAGAAGTGGGACAGCGAGCTAGCGGAGTACAAGTCGGCGCGTGCTCAGGGCATTCAGCCGGAGGGCACTTCGCTCGCTCAGACCAGGCGCGCGGTTGAGGCGTCCAACAAGGTGGGCCTCGCGTACGACGCAGGCACCCGCACCTTCGGAGGCTAATCCGTGGCGACCGTATTCAGCGAGACCTTCTATCAGGGCGCCGCTGGCGATCTGCTGACCACCGGCAACTGCAACTTCACCACACTTACTGGCGCCTCGGTGTTCGCGGCCAGCGCGCCCACGGGCGCGTTCAGCCCGCTCAGTGCACTGTTCAGCACAGCCTCAACCATGACGGCGCTTGAGTCCTTCTCGGGTGGCCTGACGGCGAACGTCTACTACACGATGTACCTGAAGGTCACGGCCTTCCCTTCGGTTACGACGCTCATCGCGCATCTCCGCGCGGCCGGTGTCGCGCGGCACCAGCTCCGCATCACGAACCTCGGCCAGCTTCAGCTCCGCAACAACGTGACCGCTGTTGCCACGTCGGTGGCGACGCTCACGGCGGGCGCGTGGGCGCGGCTGGACTGGCAGGTGCTCAACGGCACCACGCAGACCCTGAAGATTTTCCTGGGTGCGAACATCAACGGCACGGTCGCGGACGAGACGATCTCCGGTGCGTCCACGACGGGGACGATGGATGAGTGCCAGTGGGGTGTCACGACCGCGGCCACCGTTGACCTTTACCTTGCCGGGATTGTGCACAGCGACTCGGCTCTGCCGGGCGCGTACGTCTCGCCCCGCCCAGCGATCAATAACTCGAAGCTGGGAATGATCGGGGATTCGCTGACGTACCAGGCTGGGCCTGGCGCTGCGAACCTTACCTCAATGCTGGTGTCGTCCGGGTGGTCGTCATCGAATATAACCATTGATGGTCTTGTTGGCCGTTCGATTATCAACGGCGCTTCTTCTTCTCAAACCGTCCTTGACGGATGGTGGGCCTCGGGTCTGAACCCGAAGTATTTCATCATCGCATTGGGCACTAACAATAAGAATGCCTCGGACGCTAACTGGAATTCTTATATCAATGCGCTTTTGAATTACATTGGTACCGGGCACACAATCTATTGGGTGAATCTCGGTTTCCAGGATGCTAGCGATTCCCGGGTAATCGCATTCAATTCCCGCCTGCAAACAATAGCGGGCGGGCGCGCTGATCTTTTCCCGCTGGACTGGAATACCGCCGCGCCGCATTCGATCGCGGCGGACTGGCTGGTTGGTGACCCTGACGGCGTGCACATGGTGTCCGCCGGATATGTGGTCCGGAACAGCTTCATCACCTCCGGAGTGCAAGGGAGTGCTCCCGTCGTGCCCGCAACCTCTGGCTCCGTACAGGCGGAGCTTAACCGTCTCGCGAATGGCGGGACGAACTACCGCACCGGCACCTCAATCAAGGGCGAGCAGGCCGCGGCGAATGAGTGGGCCGGGACCACCGGGAAGTCCATGGTCGCGGCGCTCAACGCTAAGGCGTCGATCACCAACCCGAACGCATTCCTTGACTTTCAGGGCGTGTGCAACTACCTCGCCGGGACCACGGGCCTCGGCCCCCCAGACGCTTTACGTCACATAGCGTCCTAACGTTTGGACGAAACGAATGTTCGCATTAGTCGCGGCAATCCTCTGGTTCCTTGTCGCCTGCGGCGTCGGGAACGTCGGCCCGGTGAGCCTGGTGTGGCTGGGCGCGGGGTTCTACGCCCTGCACTTCGCCTTCGACCTCGGCTTCCCTGGCATCCGGCGCACCAACTGAACGAAACGGAATAGCCCATGGCGGCCACCTTTGCCGACCTAAAGTCCGAGGTCTACGGGCACGTCTACGGCTATGCCCGTGACCAGGAGCAAGCCACCTACCTGACTGTCGGCGTCGATGCCGACGACGTAACCCTTACCGTCGCTGACGTAACTCAGCTCTCGAAGGGCGTTGTGGAAGTTGAGGATGAACTGGTTTGGGTCCTGTCCAAGAACACCACTGCGAACACTGCGGCGATCGCCCCCTCGTGGGGGCGGGGCTACCTGGGGTCTACGGCCGCATCCCATTCGGTGAATGCCCGGGTTACTTCCAACCCCCGGTTCTCTCGGCTGGCCATCTCGAATGCAATCAACGAGACCATCCTTGCCGTGTACCCCATGCTGTACGGCATCGGGCAGACCACCTTTACGTGGAATGCCTCGAAGACGACGTACGACCTGGCGTCTTCCGCAGATCGTGTCCTCAATGCTGAGTGGTCCCTGCCGGGACCGTCGCAGGAATGGCCGCGGATCCGCCGGTGGCGGGAAGTTCTCTCCGGCAGTGGCGGCCTGAACCAGATCACCATCTACGACGGCATCGTTCCCGGACGTACCGTACGCATCAACTATGCCAAGAAGCCGACCGCACTGAGTGCGGATGGCGATCTCCTGACGGACACCGGCCTCGCGGAATCCGCGCGGGACGTGATCGTGTACGGCACTGTCGCGAAGCTCGTGATGCTGTCGGAGGCTGGGCGGCTTCAGTCGCGCGCCATCGAGACTTCCGAGATCAACGCCGACATTCCGGCGGGAATGGCGTCGTCGGTCGGTAAGCGCTTCTTCGATCTCTATCAGCAGCGGCTCGCGGAAGAGCGGAACCGCCTTCTTCTGCGGTTCCCCCCGGCGATTCATCTCACGAGGTAGGCAATGGCCCTTCGCTATTACTCGAACACGGCCATTGCTACCACGCTGGCCGCCCCCATCAACAACTCCGACACGTCGATGGTCGTGTCGGCCGCGTCCGGGTTCCCCGGCTCGTTCCCCTACACCCTGATCGTGGACTTCGGGCTGTCCACGAGCGAGGTCGTGGAGGTCACAGCAGCGGCCGGGACCACGCTGACGATTACCCGCGGTGTCGACAACACCTCCGCACAGTCCCACGGGCTGGCCGCGCCCGTAGTGCACGGCATCAGTAAGCGGGATGTCTCGGAGCCGAACTCGCACATCGCGGCGACGACGAACGAGCACGGTCTCTCGGGTGGCTCCGCTTTCGCCGGGACCACCCAGACTCAGACGCTCACCAACAAGACGATGAGCGGCGCGAGCAACACCTTCACGTCGCTGCCCGCCGCTCAGGTGACAGGTAACCTGTCCGGGGTTTCTTCGGTGACCAGCTCGGGTGCCATCTCCGGCACCACGATCGCCGGTACGACGATCACCGGCTCGTCGGTTGTGACGGGCACAGCGCACGCCGCGACTGGACTGACTGGTGCGGTGACCGCGACGCGCTACGTGGGCGGTACGGCCACTGTGGCGCCCACCACGGGCACGTTCATCACGGGCGACTACGTCATCTCGGCCAACGGCAAGCTGTGGATCTGCACTTCGGGCGGCACACCCGGCACATGGGTCAACGTGGCGTCCACCTTCCTGCCCCTCGGGGGCGGCACCCTGACGGGTGACCTTCAGGGCACCACGGCCACCTTCTCCGGTGCCGTGGGCCTGGCGTCGGCCGCGGTGACCGGCGCGACCACGGGCCGGGACCTGGTCCTGACGGGCGCGACGGACACTGTCCAGCTCTCCGTCAAGGGCAACGGCACCCAGACGAACTTCCTCTTCCAGGTGAAGAAGAGCGACAACACCTCGTTCCTGTCGGTCGACAACTCCGGAAACCTCATTGTCGCCGGTACGTCGACTCTGACAGGGAACGTTATCGGCGGCACCACTGATGCCGTCGATTGCTCGAACACGATCGGCATCACCGTGCCGACTTCGATCGGTTCCCTGACGTGGGACACGAATGACCGCGGCAACGCCGCGATGCACTCGACCGCATCGAACACGTCGCGGTTCATCGCGCCCCGCACGGGGCGGTACGGGTTCGGCTTCACATGTGCGACCGGCACCCAGACGGGCGCCGGGATCTTCGATCTCCGTATCCGCATCTCGGGTACCACGGATGTGGCCGCCGATAGGCGCACCTCGAACTCCGGCTCAAACAACTACGCGAACCTGTACTCCGAGGTTTACCTGACTTCCGGTGACTATGTGGAGGCCCGCGCCGCGTCGTCGGGCACGACGAGCACGACGATCAACACCGATACGCACGCGCACTTCCACTACATCGGCCCGTCTTAAGGGGAGCAGATGCCCACGATGCTCTCCCCGCTCCCGGCTAGCCTTTCGCTCCCCGCCGGGTCGGCGTCGACATATGGCCTGAGTGGGATTGATTACGACTACGCAATTAACACCATTCCGTTCCTGTCGGCGGCCCGCGAATCGCGGATGCTTGAGCGGAAGACGGCACCGTTCCGCAAGCAGCAGTTTGATATGGCTGCTAATGCTGGTGAACAGACGTTCTCCGGGTACTGGTACCGCTCTCAGCTCTCGTTCCATTCGGGGGCTGGGCAGCGGTACCTTGACCCGCTGTCCACTAACCCGTACGCGCAGGTGGACCAGTCGATCTGGTCCCGGTTCTATGACAGCGCCGGGGTGAACATCTGGACTCAGGGCAAGCTCAGCCTTCTGCCGGCATCGGTCTCGATGACCGCTGCGAGTTGCACTCAGGCCGTGTCGTACACGGCCTCCGGCAGGGATGTGGCCTTCTTCGCTGGCGGCACCACGCCTTTCACTGTCTTCTCGAATGCTGGTGTTGATGGCACCAGCACAGGAACATGGTGGGCCGGGACCGCACCCACCACATGTACCACAAACGGCACGCTAGTATATGCTGCGTCGACTGACGGCGTATATTCCACGCCCGCTGTTTATGATGTGTCCGCGTCCGTGTGGACGAAGGTCTGGAACTCCGGCTCATCCGCGAATGCTATCGGATGGGTGAAGCAGCGCCTGGTGGCCGGTATCGGCGCCTCCATCTATGAGCTGGTCGGGGCGGGACCCGCCCTGCCGACCGCGAAGTACACGCACCCGAACAGCTCGTGGGTGTGGACCTCCATCGGTGAGACTTCGACCGCGATCTACGCGGCCGGGTATGCGGGCGCCAACTCAGCTATCTACAAGTTCGTCCTGGGTACCAGCGACGGCACCATGCCGACGCTGACTAGCGGCATCATCGCCGCACAGCTTCCGGCCGGGGAGGTGGTCCAGTCTATCTACGGCTATCTGGGCATCTATCTGTGCATCGGCACAAATAAGGGTGTCCGCATAGCCCAGGCCAATGACACCGGGGACCTTGAGTACGGCCCCCTGATTGTCGAATTGGCAAATCCGGTGTACCAGTTCGCGGCGGACGACCGCTTCGTGTGGTTCACTGCCTCGGCTGCCATTGGCGGATCGAGCGGTACCTACCGCATTGATCTTGGCAACGAGATCGCGAACTTGCGGTTCGCCTACGCCTCCGACTTCTATGAGCCTACGAGCACGGGAGTTGTGAAGGCGTGTGCGTTCATCGGTGCGACGAACCGGATTGCGTTCAGCGACGCGGCGAAAATCTGGTACGCCCACGTTTCGGATCTGATGTCTTCGGGATCACTAACAACTTCCCGAATTCGCTTCTCGACTCTAGAGCCAAAGCTGTTCAAGCTTGCCCGGTTGCGTGGGCCTACCCTGGTTGGCTCTCTTTCGATCGCGACTCTGGATCAGACGGATGTGGAGACCCCGATCCTCACGGTGTCGGGGTCGAATCCGGGGGCTGACGACATCAGCCTGAATACTCCTGCGTCCGCGCAGGAGTTCATTTCGCTGAAGTTCACGCTCGCGCGCAACGGTTCCACCCATTCCACTGGTGCGGAGCTGTACGGCTATCAGCTTAAGGCCCTGCCCGCTTCCCCGAGGAAGCGGATCATTGTCCTGCCTTTGCTGTGCTTCGACCACGAGAAGGATTCGGACGGAACCCACACGGGTTACGAGGGATATGCAATTGACCGCCTTGAGGAACTAGAAGCCCTCGAAGACTCCGGCAATACGGTGCTTCTTCAGGACTTGCGGAGGGACCGTACCTATGAGTGCACTATCGAAGACATCAGGTTCGTCCAGACGAGCCCCCCTTCCGGCACCGACTCGTGGGGCGGCTACATCTTCCTCTCCGTCCGCACCGTTTAAGGTCTCGTGGCCCCTGCCCATCAAGCACCAGTTCGCTGTCCCCGCGGAGACGCGGGGCTTCGAGGATCACACCGGATTCAATGCGAGTGAGGGCCGGGCGCTGGAAGCTTTCCAGTCCCGGTTCCTCATGGACAGGTGGAATGACCCGTACGTCAAAGCGACTGGCCTGTATGACGCGCCCACTAAGCAGGCGGTTATCCGCATTCAGCATCACGCCCAGTTCGAGATGAACGGGAGGCTTGACGAGCGCACCTGGGATTACGCCCAGGAGGTCAAGCCTGATGACTGAGCAGCGCATTGCGATGGAGGCGATGGTGAATCACACCCATCGTTCCGGCCGCAACCCGCTGGCGATCTATCTGCTGGGCCTGGTCGTCACGGCCGGGCTGTCGTTCACGGCTGGCCTTCTGGTCGGCCGTGACGGGTCGACGCCCGTCGAGAAGCTGATGCCTCACGGCCTGGTCATTGCCTGGTACGTCCTGCTATTCGCTGGCGGCCTC
>Ga0193731_1000206_pt1 | contig 20951 bp, 19 predicted proteins | sample U1a2metaG_FD_144920 | JGI IMG/M metagenome (GOLD analysis project Ga0193731, IMG submission 144920) | Soil microbial communities from a riparian zone of the East river system, Colorado, United States - U1a2 | ecosystem: Environmental > Terrestrial > Soil > Riparian zone | place: USA: East River...
GGCAACAGCGTCGTGCTGAATATTTTTCCAAGTGTGGATACCCGCGTGTGCGCTACGTCGGTCCGGGAGTTTAACAAGCGTGCGGCATCCTTACGTGATACCGTTGTCCTCTGCATTTCGAAAGATCTCCCTTTTGCCATGAAGCGTTTCTGCGGCGCCGAAGGAATCGATAAGGTCATTACACTATCGGATTTCAGAAATAAAGAGTTTACAAAATCGTATGGAGTCGAAATGGTAGACGGTACGATGAAAGGATTGATGGCACGGGCTATCGTTGTCCTTGACAAAAACGGAAAAGTAATATACAACGAGTTGGTGCCATTCATCGGGCAGGAGCCAGATTATGATGCGGCATTGAAGGCGATTTAATTTAATTATCTTACAATGGCTAACATCTTCGCATATGAAATCCGCCTCTCTCACGTTTCTCCTTTTTCTTCCCTGCCACCTTACCGTAAATGCTCAGTACCCAACTTCCTTCTATATCACTGCCGACCGTACCTTCGACGGCGAGGTGATGCACGAAGGGTGGGCGGTGATTGTGGAGAATGATAAAATCGCTGCCGTGGGACCAAAAGAGAAAATCAAACAACCGGCTGGCGCAATTAGAATCAGCAACGCCAACACGACGTTAGTCCCCGGATTGATCGAAGGACATTCGCATCTGTTTTTATATCCCTACAACATTACCGATTGGAGTACCCAGGTTTTAAAAGAATCTGATTCGTACCGCACCGCCCGCGCTACGGTACACGCTAAAAACACATTGATGGCCGGTTTCACCACCACCCGCGATCTGGGAACAGAAGGCGCAGGATATTCTGACGTCGCACTAAAGCGGGCGATCGAGGAAGGTATTATCCCCGGCCCGCGGATGCTTGTTGCCGGAAGGGCGATCGTTGCCACCGGCTCGTACGGACCAAAAGGGTATGATACCGACATGCACATCATGTCCGGCGCCGAAGCGGCGGATGGACCTGATCTGGTGCGCGTAGTCCGCGACCAGATTGGCAAAGGAGCAGACGTCATAAAAGTTTATGCGGATTACGGCTGGGGCCCTCATGGCGATATCCAACCTACCTTTTCTTTGGAGGAGTTGAAGACCATCGTAGAAACGGCCAGAAGCAGCGGAAGGCCGACCGTAGCACATGCCACTACCCGGGAAGGGATGAGGCGGGCTGTCCTGGCCGGGGTCGAAACCATTGAGCACGGCAACCTCATTGATGTGGAACTCGGAAAATTGATGAAAGAGCACAAGGTGACTTACTTTTCAACCGTCGCCGCGTCCGATGCCGTTGCGCAATATGATGGATGGGTGAAGGGTAAAACACCCGAGCCGCAATCCATTATCGATAAGAAAAAGAGTTTTAAAGAAGCGCTGCAGTCCGGGGTAACAATGGGAATGGGCGGCGATGTCGGTGTATTCGCTCACGGCGAAAATGTAAGAGAGATGGAGTTGATGGTGGAGTATGGAATGAACGCCCTCGATGTGTTGAAAGCTGCTACCAGCGTGAATGCGCGGGCTTTTCATCTCGATGGGTTCGTGGGCTCCATCAAGGAAGGCATGAAAGCCGATTTAGTGATCGTGACGGGGAACCCGGCTGTCGCTATCTCCGATTTAAGAAAGGTGGTTTTTGTGATGAAGGATGGGGTGGTTTATAAACAAGAGGGTACTGCATTGGATAAATAGTATTGGGGTGGTTATAAAACACATAGGAACATAGATACATAGGCACATAGCGCTTGGGGATATAAATTTTGATATTGCCTATTTGCCCTTTTGGCTATTCCGAAATTTAATTTCATTGCCACTTTCTTTATGATCAATCATGGGAGAGCCAAAGACACTTAGCCTCAACTCAAATAATCTATGTGTCCTATGTGCCTATGTATCTATGTGTTGATAAATCTGAGTAAGAATACCTAACTTGATCCATGAATCGCAAACAAGCCCTTAAAACTATGGCAGCCGGAGCCGGAAGTGCGCTGGCTTTGCCAACCTTGGCCTCGTCCATGAAAACTTCTCCACCTTTATCCCTGAAGGGAAATATCAATCATTCCGTGTGCCAGTGGTGCTATTCGGGCATTCCCCTGGATGACCTCGCCAAAGCCGCGAAGGAAATGGGATTGAAATCGGTAGAGCTGCTCGGGCCCGACGATTGGGCCGTTGTGCAAAAGTACGGCCTCACCTGCGCGATGGGGTATGTCACGCGCATAGGCTTGACGAAGGGATTCAATGACCCCAGTCTTCACGAACAATTGTTGAAAGATTATTCTACCAACATTCCCAAAGCGGCCAATGCCGGATTGAAGAGGGTCATTTGCTTTAGTGGCAACACCAACGGGCTAAGTTCGGAACAAGGACTCGAGAATTGTGCGAAGGGCCTGGAGCCGGTGTTGAAAGTGGCAGCGCAATACAACATTACAGTTTGTATGGAATTGCTCAACAGCAAGGTTAATCATCCCGATCAGCAATGCGATCACACTGAATGGGGCGTGAAACTTTGCGAAAAGATCGGTTCCGATCAGTTCAAACTTCTCTACGACATCTACCACATGCAGATCATGGAAGGCGACGTGATCGCCACGATCAACAAACATTCAAAATACATTGCCCATTACCATACCGGCGGAGTTCCGGGCCGGCACGAGATCGATGAAACCCAGGAATTGTATTACCCGGCCATTATGCGGGCTATTGTAAAGACTGGATTTCAGGGATTTGTAGCCCAGGAGTTTATTCCAAGCCAGACAGATAAGCTGGCATCGCTGAAGCAAGGGGTGGGTATTTGTGATGTTTAGGAAATGAAAACGGAATTAAAAAAGAACGAGCAAATCATTATTACGACAAAACGGCATTGGTTCACTTTAGTTGGACCGGTGCTCGTGACGCTGATTGGCTCTGCGATTGGATTGGTAGCGGGCGGCTATTTTCTCCTAGTGGCACCCATCCTCCTCTGTTATCTTGTTTATAAGGTCATCGAACGAAACAATAATATCTGGGTGGTCACAACATTACGTGTAATTGACGAGTTCGGCGTCTTATCAAATAATTCTAAAGAAAGTCCTCTTGATAAGATTAATAATGTTTCATATAGTCAATCTTTCTTCGGAAAAATAGTTGGATATGGTGATGTGCAAATACAGACGGCAGCCGAAGTTGGCTCGACAACGTATCACCTGGTTGAAAAACCAAAAAAACTGAAGGACACCATCACACATATGCAGGAAGAGTACAAACAACATCAAATAAAGACACAAGCTACCGAATTAGCCAATGCTATTGCTGCCGGACAACCTAACCATAAGACCGATATTGCATCCGAACTTGAAAAGCTGTACGAATTGAAACAGAAAGGTATTTTGACAGAGGAAGAATATACTCTCCGAAAAACCAAAATACTCAACTCATGAGCATTCGCTTCCAATTGAATAACCAATTCTATCCGCTCATTATTACGGTTTGCCCAAAAATCAGACCATCCGGTAGTTTTCAGTGTAGTCCCTGAATAGGCTAAATCCCATTTACCATGAAAGCAATCCTCACCACCTTCCTTGCCCTGACAGGCCTTGCTTTTCACTCTTTTTCACAAGAGGCCCCTATCCTGGTTAGTCCACAATGGCTTTATGATCATCAGAAGGATGCCAACGTAGTGATCGTGCAAGTCAATTTTATGAAGATCGATTACGTCGAAGAGCATATTGCGGGGGCGCGTTACCTGTGGCCGGGATGGCTGGCGCCCGATTCACCGGAAGGCGCCATGAATGAGCCCGACCTTACTAAAGCCAGTGAAATTATCGGGGCGTTGGGGATCTCCAATACGTCTCACGTGATCCTATGCCACATGCGCAACGAAGTCTTGCCCACCGCGAGAATGTTTTTGACCTTCGAGTATTTGGGAATGAAAGGGAAAGTCTCTTTTCTGAACGGAGGTCTTGAGGCGTGGAAAAAAGCAGGCTATGCTGTCACGAAGGAAATACCGCTCTATAAAGTCGCAAAGTTTAAGGCGAAAATAAATCCCGTGATCGTCGACCGGCACTATGTGCTCAATCATTTGAATTCGGATTCTGTCACCATCGTCGATGCCCGGATGGCACGCTTCTACAATGGAGAAACCACCGGAAACCCCCGCGACGGTCACATCGCCGGCGCCAAAAATATTCCCTACACTGAAATGATGGACGCCGCCAATGTTTTTAGACCAAATGATCAGTTGCAGGCTTATTTCACGCCCGTTGCCGATACGAAGTCAAAAGAATTGGTGACCTACTGCTTCATCGGTCAAACCGCCAGCGTCGTATACATGGCCGGGCGTATTTTAGGCTATCCCATGAAACTGTACGATGGCTCGCTTCAAGAGTGGAGCCGGATCAAGGAGTTGCCGATGGAAATGCCGGTAGAGCATAAACCTTAAAGAGTGTACATCGATTTTGTGCTGAGGTGTTAATGTGTTGAGGTAAGCCTTCCTAACATCAACACTTCCGCACATCAACACTTCAACACTTCAGCACAACCCGCTCAAATCCTCCCAATCAACTCCACATACAACTCCGTCAGTTTCTTCTCTGCCTTTCCGGCGATGGCAATGATATCGGAAATATTCACCTCTTTAAGGTGATCGGGGTCGCAGTCGTCGGTGAGCACGCTGACAGCACAGCACGGCAGCCTCATGTGGTGGGCAACCAGGACTTCGGGCACGGTGCTCATGCCAACGGCGTCGGCGCCAATGTGGCGTAAAAACCGGTATTCGGCGCGGGTTTCCAGGTTGGGGCCCATGACTGACACGTAGACCCCTTCGTTTAATTTGATCTTCTTTTCTTTGGCAATCGAAAGGAGCAGCTTATTCAGTTTCTTTGAATAGGGTTGACTCATGTCCGGAAAGCGGGGGCCGAAGGCCTCGGAATTCTCTCCCCGCAATGGGTTATCGGGTTGTAAATTGATATGATCATCAATGAGCATGAGTTCGCCCTTCTTCCATTTCAGGTTCATGTTGCCCGCGGCATTGGAGATCAACAAATTTTTTACGCCTAGTAATTTCATGACCCGGACAGGAAGCGTGATCTCTTTCATGCTGTACCCTTCGTAGTAATGAAAACGGCCCTCCATGGCCAGTACTTTTCTTTTCTTGACGGTTCCATAGATCAGCCTGCCCTTGTGAAACTCAACGGTCGATACCGGAAAATGCGGGATCGAATTATAATTAATGATAATCGGGTTTTTGAGTTTTTGAACAAAGAGCCTTCCTAACCCTGTCCCCAGGATCACTCCGATTTCAGGATCGGTAACGCCTTGTTTTTCAATATAAGCAGCTGCTTCGTTGATCTGGCTAAGCATATAGATCGTCTTTACGTGTGATGGCCACTTCGATAAAAAATTGAGCCACTTTTTGTGTTACCGCTTTAAAATACTTTTCTCCCTTTTCTGCTGTCGCTTTTCGCGGATCACCTACGCCGGTATCCTTTGTGATCTGTGTCCACTTTCGTTCGGCCCAGGCCCATCCTTCCTGCATCGCCTTCATTTTGAATTTTTTGGCTGCCCCATCGCCGGCCAGAGGCAGAGACACAAGGTCGGGCCGGAGATGTAAAATCACGCTGGTCTCCATCTCACCTGCATGATCATCTTTATTCTCAAAAAAGTCTTTTTGATCAATGGCTTGATACCAATTACAGGAGCATAAAAAAGCATTGGGAAATCTCAATCCCAGTTCACGGATCATGGTTTTGAAATCGTTGCCGCCGTGGCTATTGAGAATAATGAGTTTATGGATCCCAAAGCGATCGAGTACCTCCACCACATCCCGTAATACAGCGAGTTGGGTGCTGGGATTCATGTTCATGTCAAGCTTTACATCAAATTGCCCTGTGTTGACACCAAAAGGAATGACCGGCAGCACGATCACCTTTGCCCCTTGCTCCCAGGCCAGCCTTGCCGCTTCGGCCGCTACGCTTTCGGCTTCGAGGACATCCGTACCGTAAGGAAGGTGGTAGTTGTGGGCTTCGGTAGCGCCCCAGGGGAGGATAGCAGCCTGATAGGCAGTCTCTTTGACAGTTTTCCAATTGTTTTCAGCAAGAATATAGGGTCTCATGGGATGATTTAAAATTTAAAAGTAAAGATTTAAAATTTGGAAGAACCTCTCAAATCATAAGTTTTAAATCCATAAATCTTAAACCTTAGATGCTTCTGGCCGTAACCTATTGCAACATTTATCGTATATTTACGATATACAATACGATAATGGCTACGAATAAGAAAGATGAATTCAACAACAAAGAGAATGAACTGGCTGATTTTGCCAATGCCATCAGTCATCCGGCCCGGATTGCGATCCTAAAGGAAGTCGCCAGGCGCCAAACCTGTATCTGCGGCGAAATAGTGGAAGTTCTCCCCCTGGCCCAGTCCACCGTATCGCAGCATCTCAAAGAATTATTGAAGGCCAAACTCATCACGGGTACCGTGGACGGAGCCAGATCCTGTTATTGTATCAACTGGAAATCATTTGAAAAATTTGAAAAAACATTCAATGAGTTCTTCACAAATACAAACGCTCAAAACCCCGAATGCTGTTAACCCTAAAACCAATATAATTATGAATACTCCCCTCTTCCCAAGAATGCACGTGAGTTTATACGTGAGTGACCTTGAAAAAAGTATTGACTTTTACTCCTCCTTCTTTTCTACCACGCCCGCTAAGGTCAAACCAGGCTATGCTAAGTATGTGTTGGAAAGCCCCTCGTTGATTATATCATTTGTTGAAAACGCGGAGCGCGTGCAGCAAAATTTTGGCCACCTCGGTTTTCAGGTGGAGACGGTCGAGGAACTCAACATCAGGTTATGGGAAGCCCGCAAAAAGAAGTTGGTTTCGAAAGAAGAAACCGGCACGAATTGCTGCTATGCCAAACAAGACAAGTTTTGGGTGAGCGACCCCGATGGTGTGCAGTGGGAAGTGTATTATTTCCACACCGATGCCGAGTTTAATGACCCGCATTATGAGTTGAGCAGTACGTCTGCTTGTTGTATGCCAAAGGAAAGTACCGAGGTAGTCGGTAATCGGTGATCAGTGATCGGTAGCAACAGGCGATAGGAATCAGTGATTACTCGACGAATCAAATTCATCGGTTTCACGTTCTTAGTAAAATGAAAATTGCACCCTTACAACAAGAACACTTTGAAGCGGTGAAAGAGATTTACGCGCTGGGGATAGCCACGGGCATAGCTACCTTTCAGGAGGAAGTGCCGACTTGGGAATCGTGGGATGAAAGCCATCTCAAAAAGGGTCGCCTCGTTGCGCTGGATGGCGATGATATAGTGGGCTGGGCCGCCCTTACTCCCGTATCGGGACGGTGTGTTTATGCAGGCGTGGCCGAGGTAAGCATCTATATTCATCCGAATCACCGGGGGAAGGGTATTGGAAGAGCGCTCCTGAAAGCGCTTATTGCTGAGAGTGAAAAACAAAACCTGTGGACGCTGCAAGCGGGAATCTTTCCTGAAAATGCGGCGAGCTTGAAAATCCACCAGCAATGCGGATTCCGGCAAGTAGGGTACCGTGAAAAAATCGGACAACTAAATGGCGTTTGGCAGGATACGATCCTACTGGAACGCAGAAGTCAAACAATAGGAATATGACTAAAAAGAACATCTTGTTTGTTTGCGTGGAAAATTCCAACCGCAGCCAGATGGCTCAGGCTTTCGCCGCAATTCACGGAGGAAGCGCCGTCAACGCCTTCAGCGCAGGATCAAAACCCTCGGGAAAAATTAACTCCAAGGCTGTTGCGGCCATGAAGGACGTGGGCTATGACTTGTCAAAACACCAATCCAAATCGCTGCAAGAAATTCCCGACACCGAATATGAATATGCGATTACGATGGGCTGCGGCGATGCATGCCCATTTGTCGACGCACGCCACCGCGAAGACTGGGACATCCCCGATCCTCGCGAAATGAACGAAGCAGAGTTTAAAAAAGTGAGAGACTTGATTGAGAGGAAAGTGGTGGATTTGTTGGAAAAAGTTGGGCCTTAACAGAGAGTTGAATCTTGCGATGAGGACCCTATGCAATTTAAGACTCGGATTCTGCGCTGAAGTGTTGAAGTGTTAATGTGTTAATGTGTTGAGGGGGTGGTCCTACTCCTAACCAGTCAGTACCTCATCCTCAACACATCAGCACGCCAGCACCTCGACACAACCCCTATGTGCCTATGTGTCTATGTGTTTTAACTGCAGGGAATCAGAAATTCGGCGACAGCAAATACTTGGCATAAAACTCATCAATCACCTTTACCGCCTCTTCAGGCTTGTCAACCAAATTGAAGAGATAGAGGTCTTCCTCGTGGATCATTTTTTCGGTCACCAGCACTTTTTTGATCCAATCGATCAGGCCGCCCCAGAATTTTTTTCCCACCAGCACAATAGGAAAACGCCCGATTTTTTTTGTTTGAATGAGGGTTAGCGCTTCGGAAAGCTCATCCAATGTGCCGAATCCACCGGGCATCACGATAAAGCCCTGAGAGTACTTGGTAAACATCACTTTGCGAACAAAAAAATAATCAAACGTGATCAACTTGTCCGGATCGATATACGGGTTCCCTTTCTGTTCGTGCGGCAGGTAAATATTCAATCCCACCGATTTCCCTCCGGCCCTGTGTGCGCCGCGGTTACCGGCTTCCATAATGCCAGGGCCTCCTCCGGTAATGACCCCATAACCTTGCTGCACCAATTGAAACGCAAGTTCCTCCGCTGTTTTATAATAAGGGTGTCCTGACTTTATCCGGGCCGAACCAAATATGGTGACACAGGGACCAATCTTCGAAAGTTTCTCAAAACCCTCGACAAATTCACTCATTACTTTAAAGATCACCCAGGAGTCAGAACTCTTGATCTCCGCCCAGTCTTTATCTTTAAATGCCTTGCGGATACGATGCTCCTCATCCAGGGCATTCTGGATGCGCTCATTTTCGATTTTTTTCATCTTCGTCTTCATACTTGTGGGGTTTCCCGCAGACCTGTCCGACGAAGCCTTGGCGAAGCCGGATCGGCAGATTTTCGCTGAACAGTTTCTGCGTAAATCTGCGAGATCTGCGGGAAACATTTCTCTCTATGATCTCAATGTACCCCAAAAAGGTCAGAAAGTGCACCTTCCAATTCCTCAAACTGAAATGCAAAGCCCGCTTTCTGGATTTTTTCGGACGAAACTCTACTTCCTGTGGTCACCAACTCCGCCATTTCGCCCAACACCAGCCTCAACGCGAAACCGGGCACCACAGGCAACCACAGTGGCTTTTTCAACGTCTCTGCAATAGCTCTTGTCATTTGAAGATTAGTAACTGGGTGAGGGGCCACGGCATTGTAAACACCTCGCATCGATGTATCATTCGCTGCCTTGATCAAAATGCCGCACAAATCGTCGAGGTGAATCCAGCTTAGGTATTGCCTGCCGTTGCCCAGCGCCGCCCCCAAGCCCAACTTGATGGGCCGGGCCATTGATTTCAGTACACCTCCCTTTTCACTCAACACAATTCCAATTCTCAATTTAACAACCCGGATGCCGGATAAATCTATTTTCTCCGATGCCTCCTCCCATTGTTTTGCTACCTGAGCCAAAAAATCGACCCCGGCCGGGCTGGCTTCCGTGAACACTTCGTCATCATCTCCAAAACCGTAATAGCCAATCGCCGAGGCAGAAACAAAAGACTTCACCTGATGATCCCCTTTTTTCAATGCGTCGTATAACAATCCGATGGACTGGACCCGGCTGTCGAGAATTTCTTTTTTGCGTGCCGTTGTCCAGCGTTGATCTGCTATGCCTGCCCCTGCCAGATGAATAATGGCGTCAACGGAATCCATTGCTCCCTTATCCATGGTCCCCTTTTCCACATTCCACGCATACGCCGGGATGCCACCCGGCCGCTGACTTCGGCCCACGTGTACAACCTGATGGCCTTGTCGCAGGAGCAATTCCGTAAGCCGTGTTCCAATCAGACCCGAGGCACCGGTGATCAATATTCTTCTCGCCATATGGTACTCAGCGATGTATCTATGTGTTGTTGATTTATGTATCAAGTTAGTTATTCTTACACAGATTTATCAACACATAGATACATAGGCACATAGGGCACATAGATTATTTGAGTTGAGGCTAAGTGCCTTTGGCTCTCCCTGATTGATTGTAAAGAAAGGGTGCAATGAAAATTAAATTTCAAAATAGCCAAGGGTACATAAGCAATATCAAATTTATACTCCAGGCGCTATGTGCCTATGTATCTATGTTCCTATGCGTTTTATAACCACCCCAATACTACTTACCCATTGCAGCACGTTGACAACCAGATTTAACGCAAACACAATTCTTAGTTAAAGCTTGAATAACCTGATGGTGGTAGTATCGCTATTTGGTTTGGCTTTATGGACAGAAAGAAGCGAATACTTTTAGTGGACGATGATCAGGATGTCCTGGAGCTTCTGGAGTATAATCTGGCCACGCAGGGCTACCGGGTAAAATGTGTGCTGGATGCCTCACAGGTAGTAAACGAGGCCTGTAAATTCAGTCCGGATTTAGTGGTGCTCGACATCATGATGCCCCAGGCCAACGGAATTGAGGTGTGTCGGTTGTTGAGGGGAGTTATCCGTTTTCAAAATGTTCCCCTGTTCTTTTTGACAGCAAAAACCGAGTCGACCCTCGTTCAGGTTGCCCTGGAAAGCGGAGGGGATGATCTGATTCATAAGATGATGGGTTTGCGCTCCCTCATTACGAAGATTAACTCGGTGCTGAAAGAAGGCTGGGTCATACGGAAGCGCATGGAGAGACTCACATTGGGCATCCTTGTTTTAGACAGAAGGACTTCGTCAGTTCAGGTTGGCAAACGGAACGTTCCGCTGTCGATCAACGAATTTGAGTTACTTTATCTGCTTGCCCAAAATCCAACGAAAACGATCACCTCACAAAGCATCAAGAATCATATTTGGGGATCCGATATCTTTCATGTCGCCTCACCGATCGACGACCTTACCGAACGAATATCAAAAAAACTGGGAATGAAATGGATTACTGAAACAGAAGAGAATCAGTACAGGCTAAATTCGAAATTAATTTAATTTCCAGAGTGGAAGTCCATGATCTTGAGTTAAATGCCAACTCAAGACTGATTACTTAGAATATCCAGGAATTCCCGGAAGATACCATTTACAATGAAATTCAAACTCTCCTGTTCAGGCAGTTCGCTGCCCAGGTATTGATCCGGATTCCGAAGGATGCTTGACTCTGTACGGTCTACAAAAGCCCTCCAATCTTCATAGGACAATCTGTTCTTTTTGTCGATCAACATAGCCTTGATGGGATCCAACGTTGCGTTGAATTGCTCCTTGTACAGAACAATCTCAGGATTCATCTATTGGTCCAGTAAACATTTAATTAAACTTTTCAGTCTTCAACTTCCATTGATACGATACCGTGTCATAAACGGAAATCTCATTCGGCCACTGAACATACATTTTCATCTTCAAATACGGCTCCACCGTACCCTTTACCATTTCATCAAACAGGAACCCACCGCGCTTTTTAACCTCCTCTTCCGTCAGAAGGGGCGTAACAAATACCTCGCGAAAGTTGGTGAGCCGGTAAGATTGATTCATCTTGAAATGTCCCCCCACGCCTCGCTTTTCGTCTACTTTGGGGCCCGGACGAATGACATGAAAGTAATGCGTTCCATCTTCCGAGACGAAGTATTTATCGATGGAAAAACGGGGAGTCTGTAACAAATAGTAACTCCGGTGTTCAGGCTTAAATCGATCGTTCATGGAGGTGTAAGGGGGTGCCGTAAAAATATAAGCAACGATACTGGTTAGCACAGAGTCTTGTTCCGGGACACCATAGTAGTTCACTACATCATACTTATCCCGGGTAGAACACCCGGCGAAAAGGAGAACGGCGACAGCGACGGTGAATGACCATTTCATGATTCAAAATTTGGAAGAATTAAACGTATAAAAAAATCGGAGCCCGACAACAGGCTCCGATTTTTAAACAATTGAACAAACCTGATTCTTATTTTGTGTAATCGGTAATTTGAGGGTTCCAATTAACCCAACCGCCCGTAGTCCAGTCGGTATCACCGAAAGCCCCGATATAATTTACCGAGGTGAAGCCGGTATAGCCGGTAAAATCCGCACCAGTCAATAAAATAGAGCCTGCTCCGGGGAGTAATACGGGAGTCGTCGTGGGACTGAAAATAGAAGCATCCAACTTAATGGCGCTGTCATTCCATTTTGCCATGACCGTGTTGGTGGTTATGAACCAGGGAAGGGGATTTACCGCGTTGATGGTTGCGACGGTACCAAGTGAAAAGGCCCCATTGCTAAATGAACCTACGCCGCCGGCAACGATCAATCCACGGGGCGGGGCGACATGGTTGTAATCACCCAGCGTCGAAGAACCTGCTGCTTGTGGAACAGAGAAAGGCAGGCCGGTTATATTATTGCTTCGTTCATCGACTGTCGTGGCAGAACCAAATCCATTTCCTCCCCATTTTTCAACACCTGCCAGCACGTTCTTTCTGAACACCAGTTCGCCGGCCGCTGCATTGGCAATAGTTCCCGGGGAGCCCGCTGCATTATCAATATAAATTCCATTGGGGTATGCCGTAACAAAAGAATTAATAAGGTCCTGTTTTGCATTTCTCCTGATCTGCGCACCGTTTTGGAACTGAACGTTAAGCGGTGTTGCGTACGTAGCTTTCCCACCGATGATGGTCATATTTGAAAACGTCGCATTGGTGATCGGCAGGTTGGACGAGCCGAGTGCATCGTTGTCGCACTCGAAGCCATTCGATCCCGACTGATCGGCGATGTTTGGATCACGGATGCCGAGGCTAAATTGTACCTGACCGCTAAAACCATTGTCCGTGTCAAAGTCGTCGTCCAATCCTTTGAAGGCAATCAGGTTTTTGCAATTCACCTTTCCGCCAAACCACTCAAAAGAATCGTCATTGGAAAAAGCAGCCTGAACGTGGTCAATGGTCGTCCCGGTGCCAATGCTTCCAAAAGTTAAACCATTGATCTCCTGGTTAGGTTGGATAGGATATCCGGCAAATTCAATGCGGACATACTGAAGTGTTCCGGAATTATCCGCATCATCTGAATTGGCGCCATTGCCGTGAAATGCACCGTAGGCGCCTTCCAGTTCTTCGATCCCATCGGTGCCGGTTGATGCCGATCCCTTGGTATTATTCGTTGCCTTACCACAAAGTACGACACCACCCCAGTCACCTGAAGTACGGGAGCCGGGCGCCTTTTCGGAAGTAAATACAATTGGCTTAGCTGCAGTCCCGATAGCAATGAGCTTGCTTCCGCGCTGAATAATGAGAGTACCTCCGGGAGCACCGGTTTTACCATAAATCACAGTTCCTGCATCGATAGTAAGAGTTGCCGTTGCTGAAATAACCGGAGCAACACCCGGTCCGGTGTGTGTATCGGTACCGATCCGGACAAAGCCATTCAAGCGGTAAATTTTGTCAGCAGTCCAATGCGTATCTGCGGTAATATTTCCTGCCGGCACATCTACAATTTCCTTATTGGGTACAGCTGACACGGTAACCAAAAATGTGGCTAATGCTGAAAGCTGACCCTTCTTATCGGAAGCCTGAAAGGTGATCAAATACGTCCCGCCGATGGGGGCTGCTGAAGGGATCGTGTAGCTGACAACAACGTCCTGATCAACGGTTCCGGTAAGAGTTACATCAGGAACGGATGCATCGGTATTGCCATTTACAAGGATGGCCAACGTTTTACCTCCTTCCGGAGCATTAACGCTCACCGTGGTTGAAACTATGTTTCCAGCCAAATTCGACGTTTCTGCTGCAGAGACTGAAATCGATGGCGCAGGTTTGTTAAGTGTTTCCTTCTTACAAGAAGACAGGGAAAGCATGACCCCGGCTACAACGACGGTTGTTGCTGTCAATACATTCCTAAGGAATAGGGTTGATTTCATTGTTTTAGAAATTAGTGGTTTACGGACTTCGTGGCAGCAAACCTATCGCTTCGGCGTTATCCCAATGTTAACGTAAACGCAACGTTACTTTACGAATGTTTAGGGTGTGTTAAGAAATAAAAAAGCCCGGTGAACGGGCTTGAAAGGCATTTAATTAATTTCTACAGGCGTACGGAAAACCCGATTGAAAATACCTGACCGGGCTTAAATTTCTGGATAACCTGGTCGGTTTTGGGATCCAGTTTTTTGTCGCCATTCCCATCCTGCAAAAGCAACCACGGTTGATTGAAAATGTCTGAAACGCCCCCCTTCACTTGAAAGCGACCGACTCGTTTTGAGAACGTAAGGTCGACGACATGCCGTGGCATAAGGTATACGTCATGATAAAAATCGGTCCCCACCAGAAATACGCTCTTGCCGACAACATTATACAGCAGATTCACTTGCCAACCGGATAGGTCTGAATTATAAAAAATTCCTGTGTTGATTACATAAGGAGCTTGTCCCTGCAAGGGCCTAGCCGTAGAACGACCGGTTGCATAAGCGGATGCAATGTTTACCGTGCTTTTCGTAACGGCGGAATTGAAAAGTACATTGATATTATTCAACAACCGTGAACCGGTGAGTCCCGACAACGATTTCTTAATTTCTACTTCCAATCCGTAGAGCGTCGCGGATTGGGAGTTGGCATACGTTACCAGCTTATTCCCGCTGACATCAACATACGCTTCAATAGGATCCGTAAACTGTTTATAAAATCCACCAAACGTGATCAGTTCAGTTTTGCCTGGATAGAATTCCCAGCGCAAATCCAGGTTTTGTATTTTCGCAGTCTTGAGCGCCGGGTTTCCGTAATAGACAAAATTGAAATTGAAATCATAGAAAGCAAACGGGGCCAACTCACGAAATTCAGGCCGGTTGAGTGTCTGTCCATACGCTGCTCGTACCAGCATTTTTTCAGTAAAATTATAACTCACATTGGCCGATGGGAGCAACCGGTTCACCTGATTGTGAACATGGACAGGGGCTTCGTCAGCGGGCTTGAAGTCATCATAACTGTTAAGTTGCTGCAGATTATTCTCCAACCGTGCCCCGGCATCCAGTTTTATTTTCCCGCCTATCGGAAGGGACGTCATGAGATAGTAGGCCAGCAGATTGTTGGAGGCGGAGTAGCTGTCCCTGAGGTAGGTGATTTCACCTAGTTGTATACCGGTGGTCTTGTTAATATTCTGTGGCTGAAAGAGATCCCCAATGGGAAGGTAACTCAGGTTTTGATCAAATGAGGCAGTCGATTGCGTGTATCCAATGTTCCGGGCGTTGAATGACCTGGACTTATTTTCAAAAAAGACGCCGGCCTTTAGTTCAGGGCTTCTCAACGGGTTATCACTGAAACCGAAGCGCTGCTTTACGGATAGCCCCCCTGAATAAGCGCGCTCGTTAAGCTTTGCATAAAATCTTCCGAGCGCCGTAGGCGTAACGGTGTTCGGAACATTGATTTGTGCTGTTCCGTTTCCCAGGTCGAGGGATTGATAACGCTTGTAATCCGGTTGATCGCGATTGGAGGAGTTGTAGCCCGCGACCCACTCGACGCTGGTACGCTTTCGAAAAAGGTCATGGGTTCCCATAAGTTGTCCCGAATAAATTCCACGGTAGACTTTATCGAACGATCCATTCTTTTGTCCACCGGTCGGTGTATTTACTGTTCCACTTCGATCCACGTATTGATCAGTGCTGCTTTGATTATAGAGATTCTTGAATTCGATGGTATTGCCTGGATTAAACCGGAAAGCCCAATTAAAAAGAAAACCGGTTCGGATAAACTGATTATACTGTTTGTCCTGAAACCCGGCAAGCGTTTCCGGACTGTTGTTCGTATCGGTATAGTCTCCCCGCTGAACGGCATACGTGGCAAATGAATTGGAATACGTCAGGGCACTGATGTTTCCGATCTGGACTTTCCCAACATTGAACTTACGATTAAAGGTCACTGCAAATCGCTGATCGGGGATGGCCATCCCCTTTACGGGAGTCCAAAGATTTTTTAATGACTTCCCGGCATTCACTAATACATCGCCATGAACTTTTGATGCGTTTGCCGGAAAATAAGCAGGCAAGTCATAAAACCCGGTATTAAAACCCGTCAGTTGCCCGTTGCCGGTTTGCTGATGATAAAAATCTTTGAACGTCGTGCCGGCGCGTACTTGAGTGCTGTACTCTACTACGATACCGTTTTCTTCCGGAATGCTTTTTGTAAAAACTTTTACCACTCCCCCCGCAAAATCACCGGGGTTGTCCGCTGAAGGACTTTTAAAAACCAACATCCGCTCAAGCTGATTACTGGGCAGCGTTGCGAATGAAAACGACCGGACATCTGTCTCTACACTGGGAGCATAAACATTATGCAACATGACAGGATTGTAGCGTTCGGAAAGACCGCGAATCTGAACGAACTGATTATCCTTAATGGTGATCCCGGGAACTCTTCGTAACACCTGGGCAGCATCTCTGTCTAACGTCTTACTGATCTGTTCCGACGTAATACCCACTACCACCAATTTCATTTCCTTGATTGACCGAAGCAATTCAAAATCCGTGTCATAGGCCCTGCCGCTGGTAACCACTACTTCCTGGAGCTCGGATACGTCCTCTGACAAGGGTACATCCACGCTAACTCGCTTGGCATCTTCTACTACCAGGTTGGGGATCAGGTGTGTTTTGTACGTCATCGACGTCACTTGAAGCGTATAGGTCCCTGCGGCAACTTTCGAAATCAGAAATCTGCCCTCTATGTCCGTTGCTCCGCCGATCGTTGTTCCCTGGATAACAACGTTAGCCCCGATAACAGGGTCCTTTGTTTTAGCATCCGTAATAACACCGGTGACGGATCCCTGACCAAATGAGGCTATTGAAATGAAGCTTAATAGGAGGAGAGCGGAGGCTCGCAGCATAGGTAATGGTTTGCTGCAAAGGTCGTCTTGCCATATTACCCAGGGTGGTCGGCAGTATTACGAAATTGTTAAGGAGAAGGCGGCCTCCTATCCCAAAATTGGACTTCCTGGTGCGCCATCCGGATCGATTTTCTGCAATCCAAATAAGATGAATCACTTAGGGCTCAAATCAGAATAACATTTGGGTAATTTTCAAGTAATGAATGTAAAGTTCGGATAACACGAGGGTCATTACTTATTAATCGGTACCCGGTTAAGGATAGCCGTAATGATATCAGAGGTCTTTATATTATCGGCTTCCGCCTCGTAGTTTAATAAGATACGATGGTTCATCACGTCGAGGGCAACTTCCTTAATATCCTCCGGTAACACATAGTCGCGACCCTCAAAGTAGGCCATCGCTTTGGCTGCCAGATTGAGATTGATACTCGCGCGCGGAGAGGCGCCGAATTGAATGTACTGCGACTCGTGGTCCAGCTTGTACTCCTTGGGCCGGCGTGTAGCCGATACCAATTCGATAATGTATTTCTCCAGTGATTCCGACATCTTCACTTTATTCACCTCTTCGCGAATAGCAAAAATATCTTCCTTGGTAAGGATAGTGTTCACCTGGTAGTCGAATTTCATATTGGAAATCCTGCGCATGATCTCCAGCTCATGGTCTTTCGAGGGATAGTTGACAAATACTTTCATCATGAAGCGGTCGACCTGCGCTTCGGGCAACGGATAGGTTCCCTCCTGGTCTACCGGATTTTGCGTCGCCATCACCAGAAAGGGCCGGTCCAGCTTAAAGGTTGTTTCACCTATCGTCACTTGCTTTTCCTGCATGGATTCCAGCAGCGCTGATTGCACTTTTGCCGGCGACCGGTTGATTTCGTCGGCAAGAATAATGTTGGCAAAAATGGGACCCTTCTTGACCTCGAATTTTCCTTCCTTTTGGTTATAAATCATGGTGCCGATCAAATCGGCAGGAAGCAAGTCTGGCGTAAACTGGATGCGCTGAAAGTCCAGGTGAAGGACCTGGGCAAGTGTACTAATCGTAAGAGTTTTGGCCAGTCCGGGCACACCTTCCAGTAAGACGTGACCGTTGGTGAACAAGCCCACCAGCAACCGGTTCACCATATATTCCTGCCCCACCACCACTTTGGCTACCTCGGCAAAGACCGAATTGATCTTCTTTTTGTGCTCCTGGTGCAATTCTGTTATACCTGTGAATGCCATAGTCTCTTTTTAATTCAATTTAACCGCAATATTAAGAATAGGTTTATACATTTTGATGAAAGGCCCGAAAATCAGTAATCGGTAATCGGTAATCGGTGGTATCGACTCGGTAATTGGGTCCTGACCACTGAATACGGAATCCTGCATCCAGAGGGGCTGGACTCCTCAAAAAACCACTACATCCGCTCCACGCGGGTTGAGTAAGTAAGAATTCACCAGGTTCTGGACCACGCGGTTGTCTTTGCTTGGCTTAATATAATTCTTGGCGGCTTCCAGGTCGGCAATACCTTCTTGCTTGTTGAAAAATCCAAAACCCAAATAACTTCCTTTCTCTACCAGCACGAGCGAGTTTTCATCTGCTCTTCTTCCCTGCCCGATAATCGCCACGGAATTCCCCGATTCAAAAAACGAATCCACTGCGTTTTGCACTTTTTTATTGTATTGCTTTACCGACTCCACTCCCATGCACGCCCCTTTGCACGTGCCGGATTGATGAGCAAAACATAGTCCCTTGGCCAATTGCAACCCGCTGAGTTTCGGGCATAAATCATGCTCTTTCACTTTCTCCCACATGAAGTTCCAGGCATCGCCTTTGGAACTAAACGTAATCAACGGCTTAGCACCCCGGTTTACCCTGTTCACACAAAAGCGCAAGTAGCCGTTGCGGTCTTCGTAATCGTACACGCCCCACTCTTCCACCCGGTATTTCTGCGCCAGGTTGTACTTGGGCCAAAGCCTTCTGATCTCCTGTGATTCCAAAATCAGCGCGATGAATTCATTGCCGGTAAGTTCGAAGCTGATGCTATGGATCTCATTCCGGATATTGGAACGATTCCACTCGCGCGCTTCACCGGTGAAATGGCCTGCAATTCTTTTTTTTATGTTAATGGCCTTGCCCACATAAATCACGTTACCCCGGTCGTCGTGGAAATAGTACACACCCGCTTTAGCCGGAAGCTTGTCAAATTCTTTCTTGTCCAGATTCGGAGGCAAAATGGTTTCACCGGAATTTCGTTTTAGCGCTTTGGCAATGACACCGGTCGTGTCGCGCTTCATCAGAATATTAAAAATTTTTGCCGTTGCCTCTGCATCGCCGCCCGCGCGGTGCCGGTTCGGGATCCGGATCCCCAAACTTTCCGCTAGTCTCCCCAGACTATAGGACTCCAAACCGGGGATAATTTTTCTGCTCAATCGGACCGTGCATAACTTTTTCGAATTCCATGAAATCCCCACGTCTTCAAATTCTTTTTTCAAGAAACTATAGTCGAAGTGGGCGTTATGCGCAACAAATACCCGTCCGAGAAGCCATTGATGGACTTCTTCTGCAACATCTTCAAACGCCGGGGCCTCACTGACCATCATCGAGTCGATACCCGTAAGCCCTGTGATAAAGGCGGGAATCTTCCTGCCCGGATTGACGAGCGTATGGAATTCATCCGTGATCCGGTCTCCATCGTAGTGATAGATTGCGATTTCCGTAACGCGGTGATGGTCAGCGTACCCTCCTGTGGTCTCTATGTCAACAATCGCATACATGGATCTGAATTTACAGAATTTTAGAATTGGCAGAATTAGTGATGCGAAGTTTTATAAATCAAAACGTTTATTGGGATGGTAAATTTACCATGATTTTAATCGGAATTTACTCGATTTTTGGATCGGCAATCAGGCAAATCGGCCAACTGAATCCGGATTTCGTTGTACCCGTTGTGGTTCGTTGTGTCCTTGAATTTGTCAGATGCCGGCGACACAACGAACACGACGAATTTAAGTTCGTCCTATTATCGGCTCTTCATTTCCCGAATTGCCCTCGAAAAATCCGCTCGTATTTTTATTGTTGAAATGTGTCGTTGGTTTTTCACCATCCATTTCCCATCCACCAGCGTACCCAGACGAGCGCTCGCATCGGTCGAATAGACCAGGGTTCCTAAGAGGTTATTGAGCGAGGTGTTCCCAAGCAACGGAGCATTTGCATCATAAACAACAGCATCCATCGGTTGCCCCAAAGCAAAATGATCACCGAAATTCAACCCCATCGCCTTTCTGCCTGATTCAATCGCCTCGCAAATTAAATACCCCGCCCCATCCCCATCAAACATATTCCGATGATTCGTGATCAGGCGCTGACGGTAGTCCAACATCCGGAATTCTTCAAGCGGATTGAGTCCGATGTGGCTGTCGGTACCGATGGACCAACGTCCTCCCAATTGGGCATACTCCTTCATTCTGAAAATACCATCACCCAGATTTCCTTCTGTAGAAGGGCACAAAACTACATTGGCTCCGGAAGCAGCCAATTTTTTCAATTCATCGTCGTCGAGGTGAGTAGCGTGAACAAGGTGAAAGCGCTCGTTCACGGGCAGGTTTTCCAACAACCACTGCATTGGTCGCTTGCCACTGTAGGCGAGACAATCACTTACTTCTTTCTTTTGTTCGGCAACATGAAGATGAAATGGCAATCCTTTCGGCCCAAGCTGGAATGTTTTGATGATATCCTGAAAGGATACGGCGCGCAAGGAATGGACGCTAAAACCAAGTTGAGAATGCCCATTATTTTTAACAACCTGGAGAGTGGCTTCCAACAGTCTGAAATAATCTTCTGTCGATGTTGAAATGAACCTTCTCTGATGGGGCAGAGGCTCCGTTCCAAAATTTGACTGTTTATAAAAGACGGGGACCAGGGTGATTTTGATTCCGCTGGTTTTTGCAGCCGCGATCATCCGTTCACCCATCTCCGCAAGATGAGCGTACGGTTTTCCATCCTTATCATGATGGACATAATGGAATTCGGCAACGTGCGTATA
>Ga0193731_1000209_pt1 | contig 20727 bp, 11 predicted proteins | sample U1a2metaG_FD_144920 | JGI IMG/M metagenome (GOLD analysis project Ga0193731, IMG submission 144920) | Soil microbial communities from a riparian zone of the East river system, Colorado, United States - U1a2 | ecosystem: Environmental > Terrestrial > Soil > Riparian zone | place: USA: East River...
CCGTCCAAGTCCCGCTGCCCGAGTCGTACAGTTCCGCGCCAGTGACATAGCTGCCGCCGTCATATCCTCCTGCTACCAGCACATTGCCGTTGGACAGCAACGTCGCCGTGGGACCGTACCGTGCGGTGTTCAGGCTGCCCGTGGCAGTCCAAGTCCCGCTGGCCGGGTCGTACAGTTCCGCGCTGCCAAGAGAGGTGCCGTCATATCCCCCTGATGCCAACACCTTGCCGTTGGACAACAACGTCGCCGTGTGAAGGTAGCGCGCGGTGGTGAGGCTGCCCGTGGCAGTCCAAGTCCCGCTGGCCGGGTCGTACAGTTCCGCGCTGCTAAGAGCGCTGCCGCTGGTAGCTTGTCCCCCCGCCACCAACACCTTGCCGTTGGACAGCAACGTCGCCGTGTGTTGATAGCGTGCGGTGGTGAGGCTGCCCGTGGCACTCCAAGTCCCGCTGGCCGGGTCGTATAGTTCCGCGCTGGTAAGATAGCCGCTGGTACCCCGTCCCCCCGCCACCAGCACCTTGCCATTGGACAGCAACGTCGCCGTGTGAAATTGGCGTGCGGTGTTGAGGCTGCCCGTGTTGCCAAATGTGAACGGGGAACCGGAGGCTGGTAAAACAGCCGAAATGGATAGCAGAGCAATCGAGAGGGCGACTTGAAGCGCCCTACCGCGGGTAGAATTATTTTGTTGTTTTTTCATAGATGTTTTCCTTTTGGTTTCCCGGTAATATTTGTCATCTGCCATCTGTTCCCGGAAATTCGGGACGAAGTTCCCGAAAAACTTCGAATGACTGAATTTTTGATCGCGGATTAACCGCTTTGGCGACCGGGCTTCCATTTTCGCGCAAGCTTCCGTGGTAGCGGATAAATCAAAAGCGGCGGCAAGCAGACCGCTCACCGCCGCTCAAATAATGCCTAACGTGGCTTACTCCAGGTCCACCGCGATCCCGGTGGCGTTGAAGGCGCCGGTAACGAAGCTCTGGTTCACATTTTGCCCGTCCAAGTCGGCCCGGCCAATCGTGCTCCTGCCACTGTTCGTCCAGTAGATGTGCCTACTGTCTACCGCCACCTCGTAGGGAAAGGAGGCACCCGTGATGAAGCTCGGGTTCACGTTTCCCCCATCCAGGTCAGCCCGGCCAATGGTGTTGTTATAGTAGTCCGCCCAGTAGATGTGGTTACTGTCCACTGCCATTCCGATGGCGTTCGAAGCGCCGGTGACGAAGCTCTCGTTCATGTTTCCCCCGTCCGGGTCAGCCCGGCCGATAGTGCCGCCGAAGTAATTCGTCCAGTAGATGTGGCTACTGTTCACCGCCACACCGAAGGGAAAGGAGACGCTGATGAAGCTCTGATTCACGTTTTGCCCGTCCAGGTCAGCCCGACCAATCGCGCTCCTGTTCGCCCAGTAGATGTGGCTACCGTCCACCGCCATCCCCCAGGGGCCGTAGGCGTCGGTGATGAAGCTCTGGTTGACGTTTTGTCCGTCCAGGTCAGCCCGGCCAATCGTGCCATTGTTGTAACTCACCCAATAAATGTGGCTACCGTCGACCGCTACGCCGCGGGCGTACAATGCGCCGGTGATAAAGTTCTGGTTCACATTTCCTCCCTCGACGTCGGCGCGGCCAATAGCGCCAATGGGAGTGCTCCAGTAAACATGGCGCGTCGCGCCACTCGATCCGATGAGCGTGAGATTCGCTATCGCCTCTGGCTTTCTGCCGTTGGCGGTCAGCGTCGCGGTTACCTGGCCAGAGTTGGTCGGCGCGAACTGGACAACGACACCACACGATTTTCTGGGTCCAAGACTCGTTGCACTGCACCCGTCACTGATGACGGTAAAACTTGGTGAGCCCGATAGGCTGATGGTCAGCGCGGCGCTGGCTGAGCCACCGTTATTGGTTAAAGTGAACAGCTGGGATACCGGCTGCCCGACAGTTACTGTTCCATAGTCATACGCTCCGCTTGTTTCCGGCGCCCAGGTAAGCATCGGGATTTGAGCGTTCACTCGTCCCACTGTTAGTGCGAGCACAACGGCGAGAGCGAGGAATGTCTTCCTCAGGATTCTCGTGCGGGACTGTTCAGGTGATGTTTGGATTAATGTGTTCATAAGTTTCATTTCCTTCTGTGGGTTTTTGGTTTTTCTCTTCGGTCAATGTTTGTCATCGCTACCCATTCCCGGAAATTCGGGACGAAGTTCCCGAAAATTTTTCATGGAGATGAAACTTCTGAGGCTCGATTTACACGAGTGGTCGCGAAGTTTTTAACGATTGAGTCACTTGGCCCGGGTCAATTCGTGCGGGTTCGTGAGCGGAGCCGATGGGATCGGCGACACAGAAGGCAAAGCCGCGATGGCAAGCGGCGAGCGAGCCTGGAGGCAAGCGAGTTTCAAATTCGTGTCGGTCCTCAACAATTCTGATTCCTGAGGAAAAACTTGCCAAAGGAGTTTGGAAAATGAGATGATGGACGGCAGGTGAACACCGAGGCGGCAGAGACGGCCGACCATAGCCCGGGGCGGTTCAACACAACGCGCTGGAGCGTTGTGCTTTCGTGCGCGGATTCGGGAATAGAAAGCGCTGCGGCGCGCGATGCCTTAAGTGAGTTGTGCAAGACGTATTGGCGGCCAATCTTCGCGTATATCTGCCGCCGCGGTTACTCGACCCAGGATGCAGAGGATCTCACGCAGGATTTTTTCACAAGCCTGCTGCAGGGACCTCTTCTTAAGCGCGCCGACCGCGACCGAGGTCGTTTCCGTTCGCTGCTGCTGAAGGCCCTGCGAGATTTCCTTGGACACGCCACTGAGAAACTGGGCGCATCCAAACGTGGCGGCGGCCTAAAACTCGTTTCGTGGGATGATTGGATGGCCGAAGCGCCGTCACAATTGTCGATCTCGGCGCAAGCGCTCAATTCGTGGTCGCCCGAGCAACTGTTCGACCTGCGTTGGGCTGCGACAGTAGTCGAACAAGCGCTTCGGCGTCTGCGCGAGGAATGCCAAAGTAGAAGCCGGCTCAGACTATTTGAGACGTTGAGCCTTTATCTTACCACAGACCGTGCAGATGTTTCGTATCAGAATCTGGCTACTACCTTGGCGATAACAGAGGCGGCGGTCAAAAAACAACTTCACAATCTGCGGCGTCGTTATCGCTGGCTCATCCGCGAGGAAGTCGCGCAGACCGTCGAAAATCCGAGCGATGTGGAAGACGAAATTCGGCATCTGTGCGCGACGCTGGCAGCGGGCACTGAGGCAGCGGCGTGAAAAACAAAAGCGACGCGGGGAGGCGTTCGCGCTCCGAAAGTCCGCCAGTCGGACGGACTCGTCCTGTGGCGAGTTTTCGCGAAATGGGATCACATTTCTTAGCGTTTCGCACGAACTGCGGCCTCGCGAAGGCCTTCGGAGTTGGGGTGCAAGGCGTCTCCGCATCGCTTTTTCGCCTGCGAGGCAGTTTCGCTTGAAGAGAATTGTGCCTGAGACCTAGAGTCTGGACCATCGAATGAAAAGTTCGTGGGGCTTGTCCGATTCCGTGGCGGGCGTGAGTGAAAGCCCGGCCGAGTGCCGGCAATGCGGTGCGACTACGCGATTGGGCAATGGGCTTTGCCTGAGCTGCACGCTGCGGGAGGGACTCGAGGGTGATCGCGAGGCATCCCGTGAATCGTTCGAAGCGATCCTGGCCGAAGACGAAGTGAGGGACACGCACTGGCGGGTTGGCAATTACGAAATTCTGGAGGAAATCGGACGCGGCGGGATGGGCGTGATCTATCGCGCACGTCAGCGGCACTCACGCCGGATCGTCGCGCTTAAACGCATGGTCTCCTATCAAGCCGATTCGCGCGAAACGCTGGAACGTTTCCGGCGTGAAGCTGAAGCCGCCGCCAGCCTCGATCATCCGAATATTCTCCCCATTTATGAAGTCGGCCAGGGCGAGGACGGGCTGCCGTTCTTCAGCATGAAATACGCGGCTGGGGGTAGCTTACAAAAGGCCGGACCCGCGCTGCGCAATGAACCGCGCCAAAGCGTGCAGTTGGTTGCTAAAGTGGCGCGCGCTGTCCAATACGCGCATGAACACGGAGTTTTACATCGCGACCTCAAACCGGGAAACATCCTGCTCGATGGTCATGGCGAACCATTCGTGTCGGATTTCGGATTAGCCAAGTGGCTCGATACCAGTACTGATCTCACGCGCACCCTCACAATATTCGGCACACCTGGTTACATTGCACCCGAGCAAGCCAAAGGACCGGCAGCCAAGCTTACTCCGGCGGCGGACGTTTACAGTCTCGGAGCAGTCTTGTTCGATCTGTTCACCGGGCGTCCGCCTTTCCTGGGCGAACATGCTCTGGCCGTGATTCAACAGGCCAGCGAAAAACCGGCACCGAAACTACGCTCGATCGCGCCGACACTGGATCGTGACTTGGAGACGATCTGCGCGCGTTGCCTGGAACGCGATCCACAGGCGCGCTATCGCTCGGGAAGCGATTTGGCTGTCGATCTCGAGCGCTGGCTCGAAGGGCGCCCGATCATTGCGCGTCGCGTTTCGCCGCCGGTGCGCGCCTGGCGCTGGTCCAAGCGTAACCCCAAGCTTGCTGCTGCGACCGCCGCAGCGTTTTGCTCTGCCATGGCAGCCGGATTCTTGTTCTTTTCTCGCAATGGCCTGGTGCCTCAGTCAGGACTACTGCCACCAAAGAAAAGCATCGCTGTGCTGCCATTTGAAAACCTTAGCCGCGATTCTGACAACGCCTACTTTGCTGAGGGCATCCAGGACGAGATCCTGACTCGCTTATCTAAGATCGCTGATCTGAAGGTGATCTCGCGCACATCAACGCAGCACTACAAAAGCGCACCGGAAAATTTATCGGAAATCGCAAAACAGCTTGGCGTCGCCAACATATTGGAAGGAAGCGTGCAGAAAAGCGGCGATGCGGTCCGCGTGAACGTGCAGCTAATCAAGGCAGAGACTGATTCCCATCTTTGGGCCGACACGTTCGATCGCAAACTGACCGACATCTTTTTAGTCGAAAGCGATGTGGCGAAGGCCATCGCCGATCAGTTAGGCGCCAAACTTACCGGTCGGGAAGAGCAAATCATCTCTTCCAAGCCTACGGATAACCCTGAGGCGTACGATGCTTACTTGCGTGGACTGGCTTATAGCCTGAAAACGGCCAACACAAACGCCAATGTTCTTAACGCGCAGAAATATCTTAGAGAAGCGGTTCGGTTGGACCCGAAGTTCGCGTTGAGTTGGGCGCTATTGTCATTCGTTGAGTCGCGCGGCTATGGCACAGTGACTCTGCAACCAACGGATGCCCTGCGCCAAGAGGCGCGGCAGACAGCCGAAACGGCTCTATCTCTCCAGCCCAATCTCGGCGAAGCCATTTTGGCCAAGGGCTTTTATCATTATGCCTGCCTAAAGGATTACGATACCGCGGTGCGCTATTTCGAGCAGGCACGTCAGTTCCTGCCCAATAGCAGCCGGATTCCCGAATCGCTCGCGTATGTAACGCGAAGGCAAGGGAAATGGGACCGGAGCGAGATGTACTTTAATGAAGCTGAGCGCTTAGATCCACGCAATGTCTCTCTGCTCACCCAGCACGCACTGTCCTACAAAGACCGTCGTCGTTTCCTAGAAGCATTGCGGAAACTTGAACAGATCCTCAACATTACTCCAGATGACGTCGACACGATTGTCGAGAAGGCGTCGATCGCGCAAGCCGAGGGCGACCTGCCGCGGGCTTCGGCTCTCCTCGCTTCGGTGCAGCCCGCAGCGGATGACACCAACGCGTTGGAAACACAGGCTTATCAAGCGATCCTGGAGCGCCGCCCGGCACCAATCATCTCGCAGCTAAAAGTGGTATTAGCTAACCCTGACGCAGCGCTCGGTTTTTACAAAGGCGGACTGAGATTTTGGTTAGGCTGGACTCAGGACGTTATCGGCGACCACGTTGCTGCTAAAGAAAGCTGGCAACAGGCACGTCGGGAACTGGAACCTTTTCTCACAGAACAACCGGAAAATCATATCCTGCTTGGCGATCTCGCGATGACTGCCATGAGCCTTGGTGACAAGGCCGCTGCGTTGGATTTCTCAGAGCGCGCCATGGCTGCGCTCCCTGTCGAGAAAGACGCCGTACGTGGCCCCGCTACAATTGAATTTCTCGCGCGCGTGGCAGCAAACGTCGGAGAACCCGATCGCGCGATCACAGCTTTGGAGAGACTTTTGTCTATTCCTTATTCCGGGGCGCTTGGTCCTGGCGCACCACTGACTCCTGCCCTGCTCCGGCTCGATCCAATGTTCGATCCGCTGCGGAGTGATCCGCGCTTCGAAAAAATGGTCAAAGAAGCGAAAGAGCCAGATGCGACGACGGTGCCTGCAAAGTCGATCGCAGTGCTGCCGTTTGAAAACCTTAGCCGCGATCCGGGTAACGCTTACTTTGCTGAAGGCGTTCAGGACGAGATTCTGACCCGCTTGTCCAAGATCGCTGATTTGAAAGTGATTTCGCGGACTTCGACGGCGAAGTACAAAAGTAAGCTGGACAACATAAAGAAGGTCGCGGAGGAGCTGGGCGTTTCCACCATCCTCGAAGGCAGCGTGCAGAAAGCTGGCGATAAGGTTCGGATAAACGTGCAGTTGATCGATGCCCGTGCTGATACGCATCTATGGGCAAAGAGTTATGATCGTGACTTGAAGGATGTTTTCGCCGTCGAAAGCGAGGTGTCGCAAGAGATTGCCGACACCTTGCGAGTAAATCTTTCTCCTGCGCAGTCCGGCGCCATGGCCAGCGCTCCCACCAAAGACACCGAAGCTTACGATCTTTTCCTGAGAGGAGAATATGAGTTTCACCAGGCCGGGATCAGTGTGGATGCAGGCGCCGCGGCGGATCGTGCCGACGCGTTCTACCGTCGGGCGCTGGCGCGCGATCCAAACTTTGTCGCGCCGGCGGCGCAGCTCGCACGCAGCCGGCTCTACCGGCATTGGTACGTCTCCCCTTTGGCGCCAGCGGAACTAGAAGAGGTAAAGGCGATCATCGACCGCACTTTGGCGCTGGCTCCGAATTCCCCAGAAGCGCACCTGGCCCTGGGATTGTTCTTTTATTGGGGTCACCGCCAATACGAGATGGCGCTGGCGGAGTTCAAGCGCACGCTGGAATTGCAACCTAACAACGTCGACGCGCGGGCCTATTGTGCGTGGATTCATCGCCGGCGTGGCGAATGGGAACCCTCTCTGGCCGATTCGCAACGAGCGCAGGAACTCGACCCGCGCGATGCCTCAATCCCGCAGAATATCGGAGTCACGTATCTGGCATTGCGTCTGTGGAAAGAGGCGGAGCAGGCCGAATTGAGAGCTCTCGCCCTCGACGCGCAGAACACCGTGGCTGCGGTGATTCTAGTAAACGCTCGCCTTTGCGGGACGGGCGATGCCAGCTTGGCCCGGCGAGCTCTCAATGATTTTCCAGAAACCATTAAATCACTCACTACTACTCTCTATGGCCGCCGCGGCGTTTCCTCAGGTGGGGAAGTGGCAGCTATCACGGGTATCTGGGTTTATCTCGACATTATCGAAAGACGTTTTTCCGATGCTTTCCAGGCGTTTGAGAACGCAGCGGGCAACGATGAGCGCGGGCATCTCCAGTTGTTAGCCGGGCGCGTCGCCCTTCGCGTGTTGGCGGGGGAGGCTGAGGCAGCCAAAACGATGGGAGAAGAAGCCCTGCCGTTGCTCGAGGCCAAGCTCAGCGAATTGCCGGATGATACCTTCGCCATGACTGAGTTATCCTGGGTGTACCTCGCTCTTGGCCGCACTGCGGATGCTCTGCGCGTTTCCAAGAAGGCGGCCGATTTGATCTCCATCGAAAAAGACGCTCTCGACGGTGCAATTTTTCAGAATGGGCTGGCGCAAATCGAAGCGCGCGCGGGGGCGCCGGAGGAAGCCATTAAGAGGCTTCGCCGCCTCCTCTCTATCCCGGGTGGGCACAGACTTTCCATAGCTCGTTTGAAGAATGACCCGGTCTGGGATCCGATCCGTAACCGTCCGGATTTCCAGGAACTGCTTTCAGGTCCGGAGCAGATCGGGCCTATCAAGGCTTCGACGTCCGGGCCTGATGGAGAAGATGAGGCTTTGGCCGGCCTGCGCGAGAAAAGCATTGCGGTGCTGCCCTTCGAAAACCGAAGCCGCGATCCGGATAACGCGTTCTTCACCGATGGAATACAGGATGAAATTCTGACCGACCTGGCCAGGATCGCGGACTTGAAAGTTATCAGCCGCACTTCGGTGATGCCGTACAAGACCGGACTGAAACGCAACCTGCGCCAAATCGGGAAGGAACTTGGCGTCGCGCATGTCGTGGAAGGAAGTGTTCAGCGCGCGGGCAATCGCGTACGAGTAAACGCGCAGTTGATCGATGCGCGCACCGATGCGCATCTCTGGGCGCAGACCTACGATCGCGATCTGGCCGACGTTTTCGCGATCCAAAGCGAGATCGCAAAAGCCATCGCCGACCAGCTCCAAGCGAAGCTTTCGCCAACCGAGAAGAGTGCCATTGAACAGCCGCCGACGACAGATATCACTGCGTTTAATCTCTACTCTCACGCCAAGAATCTCTTTCTGACGGCGTTTGCCGGTGCTAATGGGCGAGCTGATTTACTGCAAGCAGCCGACCTGCTGAAGCAGGCCGTGGCGCGCGATCCATCGTTCTTCCAGGCATATTGCCAACTCGCGTTCACTGAGATCAACATTTACGGAATTGTTGACCATAGCCCAGAGCACCTGGCGCAAGCCGAAGCAGCTTTGCAATCGGCAGCTCGCCTCCGCCCCGACGCGGGTGAAACCCATCTGGCGCACGCCCGCAATCTTTATTGGGGTTACCTCGATTATGACGGCGCTCTACGCGAGTTGGAAATTGCCCGCCAAACTCTGCCTGGCGAGGATTGGATATTCTCGTTGAAAGGCTACATCGAGCGGCGTCAGGGGCGCTGGGAAGAGTGCATACGCGATCTCGAGCGCGCTACCGAGCTTGATCCGCGCAACGTTCTAACACTTCAGCAGTTGGCACTAACTTACCAGCAACTTCGGCGCTACGCTGAAGAGAAATCGACGTACGAGCGCATATTGGCTTTCGAACCTAACGATCCGGTCACGAAATCGGCGCACGCGTTCGTCGAACTCGATTCAAAAGCTGATACCCGACCGTTGCATGAAGTAACCGATTCAGTTCGAGACAAGAACCCTGCTGCGCTTTCCAGCATTGCCGACAATTGGCTTCTCTGTGCGCTCGCTGAACGTGACCCGGCTGTTGCGAGGAAGGCCTTAATTGCCTTAGGCGAGAATCCCGCCTCTTTGGCGCCGATCGCCGACGTGAGATTCAATCGTTCCTTTATGGAAGGGGTTATCGCCCGTTTAGCAAAGGACGGCGCCAAGGCGCAGGCGGCCTTCACCGCTGCACGCGCGGAGCAAGAAAAAAGTATTCAAGCTCAACCAAACTACGGTCCGACAGTATGCGTGCTTGGTTTGATCGACGCAGCTCTCGGACGAAAGCAGGAAGCATTGCGGGAAGGCCGCCGCGCGGTGGAGCTTCTTCCTGTCGAGAAAGATGCGCTCCGTGGCATCGCCATGGTCAAGTATTTGGCGATGATTGCTGCCTGGGTAGGCGACAAGGATCTCGCATATGAACAGCTTGCCATCACAATTCGTAACCCAAGCGACCTCAGCTATGGCCAATTGAAACTGATGCCGTTTTGGGATCCACTGCGCGGCGATCCTCGGTTTGAAAAGCTCGTCGAGGAAGTAAAGCAACCTGTGGCATTGAGCGCATCGACATCGGCTTTTCCTGGCCGAGCCAAGGTTACTCCAGCACCAGAGAAAAGCATCGCGGTGCTTCCGTTTGAAAACCTCAGCCGCGATCCCGATAATGCATTTCTTACCGACGGCGTTCACGAAGAAATCCTGACAGATTTAGCCAGGATCGCGGACTTGAAAGTAATCAGTCGGTCATCGGTGATGCAATACGACAGCCGCGTTAAACCCAACCTGCGCAAGATTGCCAATGAGCTTGGAGTCGCGCATGTATTGGAAGGAAGTGTCCAACGTGCTGGGAATCGTGTGCGAGTCAACGCGCAGCTGATCGACGCCCGCAATGATGCGCATCTGTGGGCGCAGACTTACGATCGCGAGCTTACGGACATCTTCGCTGTCGAAAGCGACATTGCCAGCACCATCGCCAATACTTTGCAGGCAAAGCTTACCGGTTCTGAGCGGAAAGCGATAACTTCGAAAGCCACCGAAAATCCCGAGGCGTATCAACTTTATCTGCGCGGCCGGTTCTTCTGGAACAAACGTACCGCACCCGATCTGCGGAAGGCGATTGATCTCTTCCAGGAAGCTGTCGCAAAAGACCCGCATTACGCACAGGCATATGCGGCCATTGCCCAATCGTGGGTGTTACTTCCGGCCTACGAAGACAGCGCGCCGAATGATTGTTTTCCTAAAGCGCAAACTGCAGCGGAAAAGGCGCTGGCTTTGGATCAATCTCTTTCCGACGCACACACAGCCCTCGCCGCAGTAAAGGTTCTCTACAATTTCGATCCATCAGGATCGATCGCGGAATTTGAGCAGGCAATTAAACTCAATCCGAATGATGCGACAGCGCATCACTGGCTTGGTAATCACCCTCTCACCGCCATTGGCGATCTTGACCGCGCTTTAGCTGAAGTCCGGCGAGCGCAGGAACTCGACCCGCTTTCCCTGATCATTAACACGAATGTTGGTTGGGGTCTGCTAATCAAGGGGCGTTACGACGAAGCGGTCGCGCAACTTCGAAAGACGATCGAAATGGATGGAACGTTTTACTATGCTCGTTACATCCTCGGCCAGACTTTGCAGCTGAGCGGTCACATCGCGGAAGCGGAGAAAGAGTATAAAAAAGCGATTGAGTTAGCGACTGACCCAGTTCCGTTGGCGTACTTAGCTCATCTTTACGGGACGAATGGCCGACAGGAAGAGGCGAGAAAAATTCTAAGTCAGCTGCTTGAAATGCGAAAGCAACATTACGTCGATGCATACTGTCTTGCGATCGTTTACCTGGGGCTAGGCGATCGCGCCGAGGCGATGAACTGGCTCGAGCAAGGCTACCGCGACCGTAATGGTGATGAACTGGTTAGCTTGCGCGGTGATCCATTTCTAGCGCCACTGCGCGGAGATCCACGCTTCGAAGCGCTTGCTGAGAAAATTGTGCCGGCGCGGGAATTCAAAGGACGTGTGGCATCGGAATAAATTCCGCCGCGCGTTGCGAGTCAACGAGTCATGTGAGCGAAGCTCAATCGCTCAGTTCGACATTCCAATACGCGAGATCGACGAAGTGCTTCCAGAGATCGTGCTGCGGTGCGGAAAAAGTAATCTGAACAAACGGCCGCCACTTCGGCCGCTTGGGCTTGCGGATCAAGCTCATGTGCGCTTCGCGCGGAAACCGATTGCCCTTGCGCGTATTGCAGGCGATGCACGAGCAAACCACGTTCTCCCAAGTTGTGGTCCCTCCCCGATCACGCGGCACGACGTGATCCAGATTGAGTTCGCTGCGATCAAATAGCTCGCCGCAGTATTGGCAGGTGTTCTTGTCGCGCTCGAAGACATTGTGGCGGGTAAACTTTACTTCCTTCTTTGGAAGCCGATCGAACACCAGCAGTACAATCACGCGTGGGATACGGATTTTGAACGAGATGGTTGTAACCACCTCGTGATCGGGCGCATTCGCTGATAGATCGCGCCAGCTTTCGAAGTCGTGCGTCAGAAAATTATTCGTCTCGTCCGAGGAGACAATCTGTGCATGGCCAGCGTATACCAGCGCAAACGCACGGCGGGCCGAGCAGATGTTCACCGCCTGCCAGAGGCGGTTTAGCACCAGAACCTGACTGTTTAACGATGTATGCAAGTCTCTATGAACTAGCTGCGTTATCGCCCGCCTTTTGCGGACTTCCGCGTAAATTTGCGCGACGGTACCACTGGCATTTTTAGCTGTCAACGGGAGCGGGCTTTGCGCATGACGCTGCGCGGCATCTCGTGTAAGATTCGAGTCAGTGAAAACTGCTGAGTTGAAACGGATCGCGCAGCGCCGACCATTCCGTCCTTTCGCGGTCCGTTTATCAAACGGTGCCCGCTATATTTTTAATGATGCACGCAATTTCGGCACGCCGAAAGATTTTCACGCGATCGTTTTCTTCGGCCAAAAAGACATCGTCGTTATCGATACGGAAAATATCGTCGAGGTTTTCGAGTAGTAACGACAGCCCATTAACCGGGATAACTGTAGGGCGTCTGTGTCAGACGCCAATTTCATTAAAATTGGAGTTAGCGTTTCACAGAAACGCCCTACAATTAAAGGCGCTGGCGCACCATTTCTTTTGAAGGTCAAATTTAGATGAAAGCGCAATTCCCAACTGAGCAGACTGAGTCCGGAGAATTTCACCGACAGGAGGACGCGTTTCGTGAATGGATCACGAATGATGGCTCCAGCACCTACCCTGCCGCGGCTGATCGTTATCATCTTTACGTTTCGCTCGCGTGTCCTTGGGCCAGTCGCACGATCATTTTCCGAAAATTAAAGGGACTCGAGGACGCAATCGGCATGACAATTGTCGACCCAATCCGTGACGAGTGTGGCTGGGCGTTTCGCGACCCATCCGGCAAAATCGCACCAGGCGGGCCGTTTGAATCAACCGATCCGGTCAACAGGTTCCAATTTTTGAGTGAAGCTTACAAGGCGACCGATCCAGATTTCGATGAGCGTGTGACGGTGCCGGTGCTCTGGGACAAGAAAACGAACCGGATAGTTAACAATTGCGAGGATGACATCTGCCGCATGTTCAATGATGTCTTCAACGATTTTGCCCGAAACAAAGATCTGAATCTTTTTCCAAAAGATATCGAAGCCGAACATGCGAAGCTCGCCAATTTTCTCCACGATAATGTAAACAACGGCGTTTACAGAGCTGGTTTCGCCACGCGCCAACGGCCGTACGAGATTGCTTGCCGCAGAGTTTTTGAAGCGCTGGACGAACTCGAAGAGCGTTTGTCGAAAAGTCGATACTTGTTTCGGGATCGCATTGTCGAGGCGGACTGGCGACTTTTTTGCACGCTCATTCGGTTCGACTCTGTTTATTACGGCCATTTCAAATGCAATCTGCGTCGGATCGTCGATTACCTCAATTTGCAGGGCTATTTGATGGATTTGTATCAGCAGCCTGGCATTGCCGACACCGTCAATTTCGATCACATCAAGCGTCATTATTACATGACGCACACGCAAATTAATCCGACTCGAATCGTTCCCATCGGTCCAGTGCTTGATCTCGGGAAACCGCACAATCGCGAGCGGCTGAGCTAAGAAGATCGGCGGGCGCTTTGGCGAACACGATTCCTTGCTCTCCAGAATTCTTCGATCTGTTCCAAAGTGCGCCCTCTCGTTTCGGGCACAAAGTAATAGGCGAAAAGCCACGAAGCGACTGAGGCAACCGCGTAGAGCAAAAACGTTGAGCTCGCACCGAGTTTCTCGACCAATGTCAGAAACGTAAGCGAGACGATCAGGTTCGAGCCCCAGTTGAACGTGGCGGCGGTGCCCTCAGCGAGGCCGCGAATCTTTAGCGGATAAATCTCGGCGATCAAAAGCCAGAAGATCGGTCCGAGGCTGATTGCAAATGAGCCGACGTAACCCATCAGGCAGATCACGGCAATCCAAGCGAGCTCTCCCGATGGATTTGAAACGCGGAAACTTAATCCGAGCACGCCAAGCGTAAGGATCATTCCCGCGATGCCGATGAGCAAAAGCGGCCGGCGCCCGGCGCGGTCAACCAAAAACATTGCGAGGATCGTCATGCCGACATTTACGATGCCGACGCCCACCGTCGCCAGAATTGCGCCGGACGCGGAATTGAATCCGGCGGCCTGAAGAATTTTCGGCGCATAATAAATTACCGTGTTTATGCCCGTAATTTGTTGGAAGATGGCGAGACCTAATCCGACAACAAGAGCAGGGCGGACTTGCGGGCGCAGCAAATCCGTCCAGTGCCCGCTTTCACCTTGCTGCGCCAGGCTCGCCTTGATCTCTTCGATTTCGAGGTTGACGTCGGCAAGCCCTCGTATGCGCACCAGAGTACTGTGGGCGACCTCATGATGACCGCCACGAACGAGCCAGCGCGGAGTTTCCGGCAGAAAAAACATGCCGATGCCGAAGACTAGCGCTGGAGCGACGGCCAAACCAAGCATCCATCGCCAGCCTTCAACACTGGCAAAAGCGTAATCGGTCAGATATGCAACGACGATGCCGACAGTGACGGCGAGTTGAAAGAGCGATACAACCCAGCCCCGCGCATGCGGAGGTGCAACTTCGGAGAGATAGACTGGAACGTTTGTTGAGGCGAGACCAATTGCCGAACCGAGAACGACGCGGCTGGCGATCAGAATCGCGGGAGATGGCGCCACTGCGCTGGCAAGCGCGCCGATGCCAAAGATTGCCGCAGTCACAAGCAGCACCCTTCGCCTGCCGAAACGATCGGCAGCTTTTCCACCGGCGATCGCGCCAATGGTCGCTCCCAATAAAACGCCACTGACAACGATTTCCTCGGCTGCAGTCGTGAGGCCAAATTCACGTTTAATAAAAATGAGCGCACCGGAGATGACACCGGTGTCGTAGCCAAAAAGAAGACCGCCCAATGCGGCGAATAACGCTGCGATGTAAACGAATTTCGTGCCGCGCAAATGTGCTTCGCTCAGTGCGCCGGTCCCCTTATCGGCCATAATTGTCGATTCTACACAGCCACACGAGTGCGAGAAGTCTGCTTCTGGCAAAACACCAACTCTACGGCGTCTGACACAGACGCCCTACAGTAAATTCCACGATTTGAGCAGCATCTGTGAATTGTAGCGCGTTTCTATGAAACGCCGGCAAATAGCCTTTGCCACCGCAGTAATTCTTCATAGAGTCGTGCGCTTCAACGCGAACGCGAAGATGAATTTCCTAGCCTTAAGCATTGTCAACTCAGGCGTACCACTGTCGATGGTATGCGCCGTAATCGGTCTTGCGTTCGCGTTCTTTTTGATCGCGGCAGTGATGCGAGCACCGTCGGGAAATGAACGGATGCGAGAGATCTCAGCCGCCGTGCAGGAAGGCGCCAGGGCGTATCTGAATCGGCAAGTTAAGACAATCAGCGTGATCGCAGTGATCATTTTTATTTTGCTCTTCATTTTCAAAGATCACTCGACAGCGATTGGATTTGTAATCGGCGCCTTCTGCTCGCTTGCGGCCGGCTTCATCGGCATGCGCGTTGCAGTGCTGGCAAATGTCCGCACAGCGCAGGCTGCGGGTCTCGGGCGGCTCAACGCATTGCGGATGGCTTTTAACGGCGGCTCGGTAACTGGTTTGCTCGTAGTTGGGCTCGCATTGCTCTCAGTGGCGATCTTCTACACGATCGCCGCGAAGCTGACTGGAAGCGACGCGGCAATACGCAGCCTGGTGGGACTCGCGCTGGGCGGAAGTCTTATCAGCGTGTTCGCGCGATTGGGCGGCGGAATTTACACAAAAGCGGCAGACGTGGGCGCCGATCTGGTCGGCAAGATCGAGAGCGGCCTCGAAGAAGACGACCCGCGCAACCCGGCGGTAATCGCCGATAATGTGGGAGACAACGTAGGCGATTGCGCAGGCATGGCTGCGGACGTTTTCGAAACTTACGCCGTCAGTTTGGTCGGCGCGATTCTGGCGGGGCTGCTGACGCTTGGAGGAAATCCAGCTGCCATCGTCTATCCGTTCGTGCTTGGTGGAATTTCTGTGTTGGGGGCAATCTGCGGAATTTTGTTTGTGAATGTGGGGCACGGCAGACCGGTAGCCGTGTTGATGGGCGCGGTAATGACCAACGTACTGATCTCTGCAATTCTGTTTTGGCCGGTCACACGTAGTCTTTTTCCTGATGGAGTGACGATCGCCGGCGTGTTGCGGTCCCCTGCGCAACTCTATTTTGCCTCGCTTGTTGGGCTTATCATGACTCCGGTCATCGTCGCACTCACCAATTACTACACTTCATCCCATTTCCGGCCGGTAAAAAAAATCGCATACGCATCCGAGACGGGGCATGCCACAAACATCATCGCCGGGCTCGCGGCCGGAGAACACGCTACGGCGTTGCCGGTGCTGTTCATTGGGCTGGCGATCCTGGCCACTTATCACTTCGCCGGACTCTATGGAATTGCGATTGCGGTGATGTCGATGCTCTCCATGGCTGGCGTCATCATCTCGCTCGATTCATTCGGCCCGATCACAGACAATGCCGGCGGTATAGCTGTCATGGCGCATTTGCCAAAGGAAATTCGCGCCGTAACAGACGAACTCGACGCAGTTGGCAACACCATGAAAGCGGTCACCAAAGGTTATGCCATCGCGTCAGCGGGATTGGCAGCACTAGTTTTGTTCGGATCGTACGTGCAGGAGTTAAGCGCGCACGTTACTGCTCGCGGTGGAGTTTTTTCGTATCAGTTCTCGCTCGCCGAACCAAAAGTGATCGTCGGACTTTTCATCGGCGGACTCCTGCCATTCGTCTTTACGGCGTTTAGCATGGACGCGGTGGGCAAGGCAGCCGGCGCGGTCGTCCGCGAAGTGCGCCGGCAATTGCAAGCCAAACCGGGAATACTGACTGGCCAGGAAAAACCCGAATACGGGACCTGCGTGGACATCGTGACGAAGGCGGCTTTGCGAGAGATGATCGTTCCCGCATTGTTGCCGCTGGTTGCAGTCGTCGTAGTAGCCGGTATCAAGCCGCTGGGGCCAGTCGTTTTGGGCGGGCTGCTCGTTGGCACAATCGTGACCGGTTTGTTCATCGCGATCGCAATGACCTCCGGTGGCGCCGCCTGGGACAACGCGAAGAAATTCATCGAGGAAGGAAATCTCGGCGGCAAAGGTTCCTTTGCTCATGCCGCAGCAGTCACCGGCGATACTGTCGGGGATCCTTACAAAGACACGGCCGGACCTGCGATCAATCCGATGATCAAAGTCGTCAATATTCTCGCGATCTTAATCATTCCGATTTTCTTTTAGAAAATTAACGCATCGGTGCTACATAAAAGACTGGCACTTTTGGTTCAAGTTTGATTTAAACAAAGGCGCCAAGCAGTTTCCCTCCATGCCTCGTGTCTTAATCATCGAAGACGACGCCGAAAACCGGCGCGTACTCGCAGAGCTTTTCGCGCGCGAAGACTGGAAGGTCCTGGAAGCAAAGGACGGTGATGCGGGGCTGGAGTTGGCGTTGCGCAATCGGCCGGAGCTGATCCTGTGCGATTTGTTAATGCCAAAATCGAACGGCTTTGAGGTATGCCGCTCCATTCGCGAACAACTGCTACCAACCAAGATCATCGTCGTCTCAGGCCGCGATTATGGGGTCGATCGAACCAGCGCCCTTGAAGCAGGCGCAGATGAATATCTGCTCAAACCGATCACGTGGGAACTGCTCTCTAGCACGATCGACCGGCTCCTGCCGGAAATCCCGCGTCGTCCCGAACCAAAATCTGTACCGGAACGTGAGTCGGGCCCTGCACGAATAAGGCTGTGGGGCGTTCGCGGTTCAATTCCGGTCCCTGGAAAGAGCACAGTCCGTTATGGCGGAAACACCAGTTGTGTGGAAGTGCGCGCCGACGGCGAGATCATCATTCTCGATGCCGGCACCGGGATTCGCCTGCTCGGTCTCGCTTTGGACAAAGAATTCGGACCTCGCTCGATGAAGTTGACTCTTTTAATCTCACACACTCACTGGGACCATATCCAGGGACTGCCTTTCTTCTCTCCCGCATACAACCAGAAAAATCTCATCCGCGTTTTGGGTTATGAAGGAGCTCGCGCTGGTTTAGCAAAGATTCTGGCCAGCCAAATGGAGACGCCGTTTTTCCCCGTCAGCTTACGCCAACTCCCAAGCCACCTGGCGATTGAGGAACTGAGGGACATGGAGTTTCAAGTTGGAACCGTCGAGGTGCGGTCAAAGTTCGCTAATCATCCTGGGATTTGCGTTGGGTACCGCCTTGCCACAAGCTCGGGATCAATCGCCTACTTTCCCGACAATGAACCATACGAGGAACTCAAGCTGCTATTGGCCTCGCGCGATGGAATCAGCGAGGACGAAGCGCGGGATTTTGCCGCTGCCGAGCGCAGAAAGATGGTCGAATTTCTCCGGGATTGCGACCTGGCAATCATGGACACGCAATATACCGACGAGGAATACGCGAAGCACGTTGGCTGGGGCCACAGCTCAGTGGACAGCGTGGTTTCGCTGGCCCTTGATGCAAACGTGGCCAAGCTCCTGCTTTTCCATCACGATCCGAATCATGACGACCAGATGATCGATAAAATGGTGGAACACGCGCGCGCGTTGGTGGCAAAGAGCGGAAAGCCCCTGGAAGTCGAAGCGGCTCGAGAAGGCGCTGAGATCCTGCTCGAGGCGAAGGTCGTAGCCTAATAGCGCATCCCGAACGCGACTGCACTCGACTTGCGGTGTGCGATACGAGCTTTAGTTTTCTCGCTCATTGCCTCGTGGTGTAATGGTAGCACTAGAGACTCTGAATCTCTCTGTCTAGGTTCGAATCCTAGCGAGGCAGTTTTTAATTTACCAAGGCAAGTTGGCTGACGCTGCCCGCGAACTAGTTTCGGAAAAGCAGGCGCGCGCAATGCTCGCCTAGGACGCTATCGGTTAAGCCTTTTTCGACTTGCGCTAGGCTGACCTTCGCCGGTAAAAACCTAGCGTCGCTGAAATGAGTACCCACACCTTTGTAATCTTGATCGTGTGCCTTGCATCAGTCGCGCTGGCCGATGACTTCAAGACGACTAATGGGAAGGAATACAAAAACGTCACGGTCAGCCGCGTTGAGTCCGACGGCATCGTGTTGAGAACCAAATCGGGAATCTCGAAACTCTACTTCACTGAATTGCCTAAAGAGGTTCAGGAACGCTTTCATTACAATCCCGCGAGCGCCGCCGCACAGTCATCACGGCAGAATGCGAACGTCACAGCAACGTCCGGCATCGAAGGTTTGCCACCAATCACGGTTGAATTGAAGGATGAAATGCTTAACGCACTGAAACTGACCGACAAACTTGACGCGCTGTACAAAGGTGGTTGCACCAGTAGAGAGTTTATTGCGGCGGCGACTCCTATCGAAGGCGTGTTTATGAAGTTGCACAAGAAACTTCCGAAAGGGGATCCGCGCCGTGACCTACTTGTGAACACTTTTGAGGCTTATCAACAGACGGCTGTTGCAATGAAAGGTTACGAACAGGGCAGAGGGGAACGCCCAGATGCGCTAGTTGCAGCGGCGGGCATTCGCAAAGGTCTGCTCACAAAAATTCTTGAGGGGAACATGACGCCCGCAGAAAAAGAAGTGTACTACGCATGGCGAAAAGCGACGGAAACCAATCCGTGATAACGTGAAGTACTACTGGAAAATCATTGCCGAGAATCTCAAGAAAATGCGGTTGGAGTTTCGGCTATATCTCAGCCGTTGATTCCGAGGGGCGACCGATCTGGATTGCGGATGCACATCCCGACGGAAAGCGTTTCGTTGTGCGCGCGGATGAAAAGCTGACGGCGTTTCTGGAACTTGACTCAGCGATTCGGGAGTTCGATACCGACTGCGCGATAGCGAGCGGTTCGCTGTATCGCTCGGTTAGGTTTTGAAACGGGACTTGATCTCATCCAACGCGTTCCGGATTTCGTGCAGTTCCTCCCCGACGTTGTAATCTGCTAAATGCTGGACGTCGTCTGTCGGCTTTAAAGACAACTCAATGGTGTCTGTGTAGCGTCCTGCGCTCCCGCCGTAAGATAGAGAAATCGTAAACCTTAGATCCGGATATGATTCCCTGATACCTGAATAGTGTCCGATCAAAGCGTCGATGCTCTGCGACGGGGCCAAATATGGAATCGGGTGATGAAACAATCCTATAGACTCGGGAACCCGTCCGATCGTCTTTGCGCTCCCAGATGCTCGCACAGGTTTGATCTCCGGATCACTCTTCATTTCGACATTGACGGCTGCAGAGTGCCCCACGTTGGAGACTGTAAAGCTTAGAAAACCGGGGTGCGGCCTGGAAAACGCAACGGTAACATAGGGTCTGGTGACGGCTTCAATCTGAGCGTTCATTGCCGCTACTGAGGCGCGATTCGCCTGGAGAATGCGAAACGTCAGATATGCATAAATGCCCGTTATCGCGACAAGCAACGAAGTAAGAATTTCAATCATCTCAGGGCGCGTGACGTCGCGAATTCTGCCATGCGTGTCGATCACATTGCCAGTTTCATCGTAAACGCAAATTACAGCATTGTGTGAACGGCTGCGAAATTTTGCGTAGTCGATTGCGTTGCTGACTGCGTTTGGCGAGCCATACCAAAGCCCACCGAATGGCAGCGCATCGGAGATTAGATCGACGCCGCGTCTATCCTTGCGCGGGCAGACTTCGTAAAGATGAATGGAATGCACAAGCGCTGGGCCGCCTTTGGCTAGGCTACGATCCAACAAACTAGCGTGGTGGACACGCCAATAATCACCCCGGCAACGACGAACCACGTTTCATTCCATAACCACGCGTCGCAAAATTTGGGAGCAAGTAACCATCGCTCAATCTTCGATTTTTGATGCACGAGAATCATTAGGCAGAAGAGACAAGTCACTAGCAAAACAATCCATCCCGCCGCGTAAAGAAAAAGGCGCTCGTTCTCTGCCAAAGGCCCCTTAGAAAGAA
>Ga0193731_1000215_pt1 | contig 20309 bp, 14 predicted proteins | sample U1a2metaG_FD_144920 | JGI IMG/M metagenome (GOLD analysis project Ga0193731, IMG submission 144920) | Soil microbial communities from a riparian zone of the East river system, Colorado, United States - U1a2 | ecosystem: Environmental > Terrestrial > Soil > Riparian zone | place: USA: East River...
GCTAAAAATTAGCGGCCAAATCTGTTTGAGCCTCATGTTTTAGCGTAAGTGCTTTAAGAATCAAACAGTTTGGCCGCTAATTTTCGGCTTTAGTGGTCCAATCTGTGCACGCGCTCGTAACCTGCAAGCTGAGAATGAGTTAAGCCAGCGCGGGCATCACGATTGGCCACTAAAGCCCATTCGAGTGCGATCATCGCCAGATCGGGCGTCCGGACTGGCAGGCGACATTCAGATGACATAATTCATCATCGTCCGGCCACTTGCGCGTCAGTCACATTCCGATTGTTGTCCCCATTCGTCGGAGCGCCACGAATCAGGCGGTAACTCGAAGTCGTGAGAGAATTCATTGTGTCTCGCTCGTTGAATACGCCGGATCGGCTATGGCGACGGACCAGCGTCCCCGATCGTTGTCTGACAACATCTTTGTTCGAGATTTAAACATGGTTTTTGTCACCCATTCGAAGCAGGCACTGTCTAGGGTTGCCGCTTTAGCCGTCCTCGTTTGTCAGATGGCCACGGGACAGCAATCGCCGCCGACGAATTGGACGGCAGAACAAGACCATCAAGACATGATGGATCAGTTGGGAATCAAAGCGCTCCGTGCTGGGCCGAGCGGGAATGAAAAGGATTCCAATCACGCCAACTACGATGAGGCGGAGGCCAATCCATATGGTGATCTGCCCGATGCGCTCACGTTGAAGAGCGGGCAAAAGGTCACGTTAGCGGAACAGTGGTGGAATCAGCGACGCCCAGAGATTGTCGAAGACTTCGAGCGAGAGGTCGTGGGCCGCATCCCGCCCAATGTACCTACAGTGACCTGGGCCGTGAAGAGTACAACCGATTCGAAAGTCGGTGTTTTCCCTATCGTTGAGAAGCAGTTGGTCGGACACGTCGACAACTCGGCGTACCCTTCGATTAACGTAGATGTCGAGATGACGCTGGTCACTCCCCGGAATGCGGAAGGTCCCGTGCCCGTGATGATCATGTTCAGTAGCGCGGCCATCCGCCAGTTCATCGCAAGCCACCCGGAATTTAAGAAGATGATGGGGAGTGATCCGCCCTCGACGGAACAACTCATTGCCGGCGGGTGGGGTTACGCGCTCCTCGACACCAGTAGCGACACCAGTAGCATACAAGCGGACAACGGCTCAGGTCTGACGAAGGGGATCATTGGCCTTACTAATAAGGGTCAGGCTCGAAAGCCGGAGGACTGGGGTGCGTTGCGGGCGTGGGGCTGGGGTGCCTCGCGCGGTCTTGACTATCTGCAGACGGACAAGAGCGTTGATGCGAAGCGCGTTGGCATCGAAGGTGTGTCTCGTTATGGAAAGGCCGCGCTCGTGACCATGGCGTTCGATACTCGCTTTGCTGCCGTGCTGGTGGGCTCCTCCGGGGAAGGTGGCGTCAAACCGCATAGACGCAATTTCGGAGAAGAGGTGGAGAATCTCACGGGGTCCGGCGGGTATCACTGGATGGCAGGTAATTTTTTGAAGTACAGCGCGGCCCAGGCTCCGTTCGGAAGCAAGAATGCCAGCAACTTGCCGGTGGACTCGAACGAACTGATTGCGCTGTGCGCGCCGCGACTGACGTTCATCAGCTATGGGGTTCCCGAAATGGGGGACGCAAGGTGGCTGGACCATCAGGGCAGCTTCATGGCGACCGTGGCCGCAGGTGCTGTCTTCCGGCTATTGGGTGCGAAGGACCTGGGAGTGAATGAGGACTATCACAACGCGAAGATGCCACCAGTGAATACGGGGCTTCTCGATGGCCAACTCGCATGGCGGCAGCATGACGCGGGCCACACCGATGCCCCGAACTGGAAGTACTTCATTCCCTGGGCGGACAAGCTCTTCAACTATCACTCGACACCGTGGGAACTTCCGGCCGATCAGCCGGTTTTTCGGACGGACCCAAACTCTCTGGTTGCTCATTCCCAGTTGCTCGCGAAGGCGAAGCAACCCAGGATCGACGTTTACTTCGAAGGTGATTCGATCACAAGAAGGTGGGGTGCCGTCGACTACCCAGATCTGCTCGCCAATTGGAAACAGAATTTCTTCGGCTGGAACGCGGCTGACTTTGGATGGGGCGGTGATCGAAGTCAGCCGCAGAACATCCTCTGGCGTTTAGAGAACGGCGAGTTGGACGGAGTCAATCCCAAAGTCGTCATTCTGCTCGCCGGCACAAACAACCTTGGCGATCTAACGACCTCAGGTGGAGCCCACGCGAAAGCAGACGACTTTACGCGAGGCTTTCAGACGATTTTGCATGTGATTCAAAAGAAGGCGCCTGGGGCGACAATCGTAGTAATGGGGATCTTCCCGAGGAACGACAATATGGCGTTCATTCCCCTCATCGACGGGATCAACCGCGGTCTGTCGGAGTTCGCTGATGGCCAAAAGATCCGATATCTGAATATCAATGACAAACTGGCCGACGGTGATGGAAGGCTGCTCGACGGGATGATGAACTCGAAAGACAAACTCCATCCAACCGTGAAGGCGTATCAAGTCTGGGCAGATGCACTGAAACCGATCCTTACGGAGTTGTTGGGCCCCCCCGCTGCTGTGGATCACGCCCCGCCGCCTACGGGCGATCCCGCTGCGGGACACTGAAGTGATGGAATATACGGGCGCCACTGGCCTCCAAGCTGCACTTAGAATGTTGTACCGAAGGATTTTGCGGTTGGGCAGCGGAGTAATGAGGAGAGGCGTCGGAAAAACTTCACGCGAGAGTGATGCGCAGTCCCGTCCGCATTGAGACAGTCTGGGTGAAATACTTGAGCGAGATCACAGTCATTCACTTTGCGCTCACACACAATGGCGCGTTCATTCTCAATCTTCGAAGAGCGGGCATGAGTAGAGCCGGCGCGCCCCTTGGAAATAGGTCAGCGAAAGGAGATTCGGATCAGGTGCTACGCCCCATCATTTCGTTCCTTTTGTTCTTGGGGGCTCTGCTAGGGGTGACACATCTCGCGGCGCAGGAGATACCTCGCGTCGACCGCTCTCAGGGCTCAGCGCAATTGATTGTTGGTAGCCGACCGTTCATTATCTTCGGCGGTGAACTGGGCAACTCTGCGACAGGGACAGCAGCGCAGGCCGATGAAATCTTGCCGCGCGTTGCGCACTTCCACATCAACACCGTGCTGATGCCGGTTGCCTGGGAGCAGATTGAGCCCCTCGAGGGAAAGTTCGACTTTGCGATTCTGGATCATTGGATCGAGCAAGCGCGAGTTCAGCATTTGCGCCTTGTCTTGCTGTGGTTCGGCAGCTGGAAGAATGCTTTCTCAAGCTATGCGCCGAACTGGGTGAAGAAGGAACCCAAGCGCTTTGGTCGCGCGATTGCGCCGGATGGCAGTCCGTTGGAGATTCTTTCCACCTTGTCCAAGGAGAATCTTGACGCCGATGCCCGCGCTTTTCAGGCCCTGATGCGGCACATAAGAGAATTTGATATGCGGCAGCAGACCGTTCTGATGGTTCAGGTGGAGAACGAGGTTGGCATCCTGGGTAGCGGGCGAGACCATTCCGCCGAAGCAGATCGCCTCTTCAATGGGCCGGTTCCAGAAGATCTCATGCGGTATTTGCATGCGCACCGGGATTGGCTTCCGCCTGAACTGAGTCGCGTTTGGAACGGGAATGGACGTACTTGGCGCGATGTTTTTAACGAGCAAGCGCCGGAAGTCTTCATGGCCTTAAATTATGGGCGCTACATCGGGCAGGTGGCAGCGGCGGGAAAGAGCGAATATCCACTGCCCATGTACGTGAATGCGCAGCTGCCTGCGCCGTTTGAGCGCGCGGGAGAGTATCCGAGCGGCGGTCCACATCCTTACTGTTTAGAGGTCTACAGGGCTGTCGCGCCCGCGCTCGACTTCTTTACTCCCGATATTTACTGGCCGAATTTCGAATATTGGGTCCAGCGCTATAACGAGCACGGCAATCCGGTGTTTGTCCCAGAAGCACGATTGGAGGCAGGCCCCTTCAACGCGTTTTATGCCTACGGAGAGGCGCGCGCGTTTGGATTCTCGGCTTTTGCCGTCGATAGCATTTCGGATGTGGAAACAGGACCGGATCAGGGGAAGAATTCGCTAGCCCAGAGCTACTCGGTCTTGCAGCAATTGGAGGACATCCTGCCGCGAGCCCAGCGCGAAGGTAAAACCCGCGGCCTTGTGCTTCACGCCAGCAGCCCGCGCCCCACACAGACTGTTTCTCTGGGAGGGTATCTCTTCACCGCAACGTTGGCCCGATCCTGGCCGGGACGGAACCTTTTGCAAGACGATGGTGCCATGATTGCGGTCCAGACGGGCTCGGACGAGTTTCTTATCGGCGGCGCAGCTCTTAGCATCACGGTGTCGAAGGACGTCGACAGGGGAGACGGAATAGCTGGGATTGCGAGTGTCGAGGAAGGTTCACGTGTGCGCGAAGAATGGGTAACGGAGCTCCGTCTCAACGGTGACCAAAGCAATCAAGGACGAAGTGTCTCTTTGCCCGCACATGGGTTCAAGCTCCTGCGCGTGAAGCTGTACACAATCCCAAGACCGTGATGCGAAGTCTCCACTGTATTGGGTAATGAAACTGTGCCAGCCTAGCGATTCACCCCAAGATGGACTGAACAATTGAAAACTATTGACTCTGCTCTCGCAAGCCTCTGCGTCACCGAAAAACAACGTCATTTTCGGCTTGACTCAAACTTCGCAAAATGAGAAGATTTGTCATGCGGATCGTCAGCGGGAAGGCGATTAGAGAAGCGACCGCAAGGCACAGCGAATGGGGCGCATCTCTAAACACTTGGTACAAGATCGCGAAGAACGCTGATTGGAAAAACTTTGCTGAGGTTCGGAACAGTTGGAGAAATTCAGATGTTGTCGGGCGGCGCTTCGTTGTTTTCGATATAGGCCATAATAAATGCAGGCTGATTGCCACTATCAAATACAGATGGAGAATGGTTTACATCCGACGCATTCTGAGTCACGCCGAATACGACGAGAAGGAGTGGCAGAAATGATGATTACAGTGCCCGAAAAATACGCACTCGAAGTTGGCTCGCCAACGCCGATCACATCCGAGCGTCAACATGAACAGTACCTAAGCGTTTTGGACAAACTGGCAAGCAAAGATAATCCAACAACTGAAGAAGAGAAGTATGCCGAAGTCTTGATGACCCTAATCGAAGCCTACGAAGAAGAGCATCATTCCATTCCTGATGCTTCTCCGGTCGAAGTCCTGCGCACGTTGATGGATGCGAATGATCTGCGCCAGAAAGATCTTGTTCCAATCTTTGGCTCTGAAAGCATCGTATCCGAAGTCTTGCATAAGAAACGTGGCCTCAATAAAACCCACATCGAGAAATTGAGCAAACGATTTAGTGTTTCTCCAGCAGTGTTTTTCTAAATCGCTGCTTCGATTCGGCGCGCTCTTTGGCGCGGTTCTCAGTTGAAGGGCCTCGCCTTCTGTTTTTCAGCCCGTAGCTTCACGCCTCGATTTACGAATAACTGGATACCTGAGAATCTTAATCTGTAAAGGTTTGGAGCAACTTTGGAGCAGGCCAGGACGGCCCCGAACTCGTAAGCGCAACCGAAGCAATGACTTGAATTGAATTTGCGGCTGCTTAGAAGGCAGACGCTCTATCCAACTGAGCTACGGGCGCAATAGCTACGTTGATTCTAAATCATTTATCGCCAAGAAGAGTATGATTTTGGCGCGTTTACCCTCTGCCGATAGGGCAGACGCTCCATGCAACTGAGCTACGCGCCCATCCTTGGCTACTCATTTGATTCTGCTAAAGTTGCAAAACCGATTAGACAGCCGATTCGTCCGAAATCTTGGAGCAACTTGGAGCAATTGGAACGGGCGGAAGGGAGAAACAGACGGCAGAAATGATGATCCCCCCAAAAAGAGTGGTGGTCCTAACAAGGTTCGACAAGGCCAGCGACTTCGAATTTTGGCATAGATTTTGATGGCGTAATTCGACAGGGTTCAATCGGTTTTATCGGTTTCTTTGACTTTTCTGCAAGTTACGGCTTTCACAGCGGCCTTCTGTTCCATCTTCACTACGCCCTACACTCTCGGGCTCTCGGGCAATATCTATTCACAGACTGCATGATGTCCCGTAAAATCGAGCACATCAACTGAACACTACTCAGCTGCCGCGTATGTTCAGCAATCGCCCGCCTGCTATTCAGTAATTTACCTGGTGGGTCTGCCTACGATTTCCCTAACCGCGCTTCCAGGTATTCCCTCGATTGTCTTAAAGCGTTTCCAGCTATCGTCTCCACAGTTCGGCGGCCCATGATCCCGAGTAACGTCAGAGCGCCAAGATCTCCCGAAGTTTGTCCTCGACCGTATGCAGCTCCGGGGCGGGAAGCTCACCCAGCTTGCCGGCTATCATGTCCTGTTTGATCGTCCTGACGATGCCGGTGACGATTGAGGGATATAGGAGTCCGGACTCGCGCCAGCCTTTGATCTTGTAGTCGCCCACCAACAGCCGCCCAACGTTGCTTGTGATCGCCGCCAGGATCATCTCTCGTCGGCCTTGATGGTAACGGTCAATGCTGACGATCAAACCAGGCCGCTGTTTGGCGCCCTTCTCGTCGGCAAACACGAGCTTAACGAGGACAACGTCTCCGCGACTACAGCTTGTCATACGCGGCATCCTTTGGATTGTTCCAAAGGGCCGCCAGCACGGGATCAGCGCGTTCATTGAGCGCGACCAGGTCGGCGGCCGAGAGCTCGTCGACGAGATCGTGTTTCAGGCGAGCCTCAACGGCTTCCCAGACGTACTCACGAATGGACTTGTCGCGCTTGGCTGCGGCGATGTGAATTCGTCGCCGGGCCTCACGAGAAACGTCAATGCTAAGCCGCGCTCGTCGCTGGTGTATAGTCGCCATTTACGATCAATCCCAATACAACCACATTGGCACACATACGTGTGTCAACGTGAAGATGGCTTGATGGCTTGAAGATGGCTGCTCTCCGGCAAGCACGCGCATAGACGCGCACGACTTTCCACAGATCCACAGCCCACAGATTCGGGGCGCTTGAAACTAGAGTGGAACCTGGATTATGCTGCGATTTCCTGCTGAAGCAGTTGCGAATGATCTTGATGGTATGCTTCATGCAATCCTGCGATCCTTGACGCGCCGCCAACGCGGTTCGTTGTGACACAATGTTCACGCCTCAGCGCTGGGAGAGCGCCTAGCCCTACTGTCGCTTTCGATGACGGCCTCCTCCCGATGGAGAGGAACTGGTCCTATTTTGAAGAGCTCACCCTGGCCCCGCAGACTGGACCTTATCTAACTGATCTAACTGGCCCCGACTTTCGTTACTAAGGAAGCTTGAAGAGGGGACGTCCGCGAATGAGTAGAAAGAGATCGATCCCCGATAGTGTGAGAGCCGGCAGGAGCCGTATCGTACCGTACTACCGAGGCGAGGACTTCAGAATGCGCCATGCGCGTCGTCTAAGCGCAAATCTGGACAGGAGGCCAACGTTCGCCGGTGGTGTGGGCAGCGGGGACTACGCTAAGGATAACCAATGAAGGACATCATTGGCAGATCGCGGACGGAGGTTTCCTGGCCGAATGGTGGCCATCGAGCGCAAAACTCGTGATTGGCAAAAATGGCACGACGGAATTCGTTGTCATGACTACAAGCGCTGAAAGTTATCGAGAATTTCTACAGAAAGAAGCGACTCTGATTGGCATCGCGGGCATGAAATTCGCAGCAGCCTTGCAGCAGTTGATTAGGGCCCGCTTTATTTATTAAGGAAGGGTGGATCTGCCATGTCACAAGTTGATTCCAGCTCTGCGAAGAAGAGCACAGAACTAACGCTCATCGACAAGCTGTCGCGGCTGTCGTACCAGCAGACGCTCAAGCTGCTGGGAAGCGACGGGCCGAAGTTGCTGCGGGCTGGGGATAGCTGGGATTTTCGCATCGAGGAAGACGTGTACTTGAATGAGGATTTGTTCCGCCTTAAGTTCCCGCTGGCGCCTGGCGAAACTGAATCCCCGCCTGTCGTCACGATCAGCCTCATGGATCCGTCTAACGGCCGGCTGCGGTGGAACTGCACTGTGTGCGAGTCGTTGTGCGAGCATGTCGGGGCGGCTTTCTCGTTCATTCTCGACGAAAAGATGACGCTGGGCCTTGCGGCGCCCCCGCCCGAGCGCGTGCCGGTCGAGAGCCTGAGTGAACAGGAACTTATCGAACGGGCCATTGAGGAGCGGCGGGAGCGGGCGCGCACGGAGCGAATGATCGTCAAGTCAGCGGAACCGGAACAGCCGTGGACCGATTACGCCGTGAGCAACACGATCTCCGGCAAGACGTACCGCGTCGCGGTGCGCGGGCGCGAACCGGGCGACTCCTATTGCTCGTGTCCTGACTTCCGCACGAACACGCTCGGGACCTGCAAGCATATCCTGCACGTGCTTGCGAAACTAAAAAGGAGATTCACTGAAACGGAGTTGAAGCGGCCTTACCACCGGCGGACGATTGGCGTTCACGTGCAGTACCGCGATCAGGCGACCCTTCGGCTCCTTCTCCCCGAAAGACTCGATCCGGAGGCCAGCGAGGTACTTGGAAAGCTACGTGACCGGGACATCGAGGACCTGCCAGACCTGCTCAAACGGATTCAGTATCTGGAGCGGTGCGGACGCACGATCAACATCTACCCCGATGCGGAAGAATTCATCCAACGGCGGCTGCTGCAGGACCGCATTGCGCGCCGAGTCGCCGAGATCCGGCGCCAGCCGGAGTCGCACCCTCTGCGCCGCGAGTTGCTCAAGGCCGAATTATTGCCGTATCAGCTCGACGGCATCGCGTTCGCCGCCGGCGCCGGCCGCGCCGTGCTTGCCGATGAAATGGGGCTTGGCAAAACCATCCAAGCCATCGGAGTCTCGGAGCTGCTCGTGCGCGAGGCTGGGATATCGAAGGTCCTCGTCATCTGTCCCGCTTCGGTGAAATCGCAGTGGAGGAACGAAATCCGGCGCTTCTGTGACCGCGATTGCCAATTGATCGCCGGCAGCATCGCATCTCGAGGCGCCCAATACGCCAACAACTGCTTCTTTACCGTGTGCAACTACGAGCAAGTGCTGCGTGACATCCTCTCGATCGAACGGGTGAATTGGGACCTCATCATTCTCGACGAAGGCCAGCGCATCAAGAACTGGGAAGCGAAGACCAGCCGCGTGATCAAGGGGCTTCGTTCGCGGTTCGCGCTCGTGCTGTCGGGCACGCCGCTCGAAAACCGGCTCGACGAATTGTATTCGGTCGTGCAGTTCATCGACGACCGGCGGCTCGGCCCGGCGTTTCGATTTTACAACCATCACCGCGTCGTGGATGAAAAGGGCAAAGTGCTCGGTTATAAGAATCTGGCCGAGCTACGCGAAAAACTCCAGCCGGTGCTGCTCCGCCGTACGCGGCAGTCCGTAAGCCAGCAGCTACCGCCGCGCACGAACGAAATCATCCGCATCACGCCCACCCAGGAACAAATCGACCTGCACCATTCACATATGCGGCTCGTCAACAGAATCACAAGGAAGAAGTTTCTTACCGAGATGGACCTGCTTAGGCTCCAGAAGCACCTGCTCATGTGCCGCATGTCCGCTAACAGCACATTCCTCGTGGACAAGGAGACGCCCGGGTACTCGTCGAAACTCGAAGAACTTGACGATTTGTTCGATCGGCTGTTTTCAGAAGAGAATCGTAAGGTGCTTCTCTTCTCGGAATGGACCACAATGCTCGACCTGATCGAGCCCCTCCTGGAGAAGCGTGGCCTTTCCTTCGTCCGTCTTGACGGTTCGGTGCCGCAAAAACTGCGGCAGGGGCTGGTCCACGAATTTCAAAGCAATCCCGGCTGCCGCTTGTTCCTGACGACCAACGCTGGCTCGACCGGGCTCAACCTGCAGGCGGCGAACACAGTCATCAATGTCGATCTCCCTTGGAACCCTGCGGTTCTAGAACAGCGCATCGCGCGAGCTTACCGCATGGGCCAGGAACAGCCGGTTCAGGTTTTCGTCCTGATCACCGAGGACACCATCGAAGAAAAACTGCTCAGCACGCTTTCCGCGAAGCACCATTTAGCCCTTGCCGCCCTGGATGCCGAGAGCGACGTGGATCAAGTCGATCTGGCCGGCGGCATCGAAGAACTTCGCCGGCGTCTCGAAGTTCTGCTCGGCGCCCGCCCCGAAGCCCCATCCGACAAGAGTCTCCGCCGGGAGAGTGAACTCGCCGTAGCGCGGGCTGCCGCCGAACGCAGTGCCCGCCGCGAAAGACTCGCCGTCAGCGGCGGTCACCTGCTTAGCGCCGCTTTTCAATTCCTTGGTGAACTGTTGCCGGCGCCATCGGATTCCTCGGAATCGAAGGCGGCGACGATTGCTTTGGCAGCAACTTTGAAACAGAACCTCACCGATCTCGTGGAACCGGACGATCGCGGCCGTCCGCGCCTGACCTTCGCGCTGCCAGACGCGACTGCTCTCGATGGGCTGACTAACGTCCTCGCGCGCCTGCTGGTCCGGACTCAGTCCGCAAACGGGTTGTGACTCTTAGGTGCACTGAATGGACTGGTCAAAGCCGTTCAGTCACGTCGAAGATCCGACGTGTTGGCAGATCGGCCGAAACAAATTCTGACGCGCCCACTCCAGACGGGCCACACGTCAATCCCAATGACTGAGAAACTCGATTTGGTTTGTCAGCATGCTTCGAAGGATCGCGGCGCTGCCAAAGCCGGAAGCGTAGCGAACCAGGAAAGACAGCGAATTGAGCGCTCCGAAGTGATCCAGTTAGGACAAGTGTTAGCGGCCAGGCAGGTTGGAGGTCGAGAAACAGACCAAACAAGTCAGCGAAACTGCCAAATGAGCCGCGATGCGACGCGAGGGCGGCTATGTCGTCTATGTCGCTATGTCGATCTGAGCTTGACACGAGAGGGCTGGATCAGAAGCAACTACGCTGGAGCAACTTTGGAGCAACTCAAGGATGGCCCAAAACTCGTAAGCGCAACCGAAGCAACGACTTAGATTGATTTTGCGTCCACTTAGAAGGCAGACGGTCTATCCAACTGAGCTACGGGCGCTCTCGCTCTATTGATTCTAAGCCATTTACTCTCCGTGCGGACGCTGTTTTGCCTCGTTGACCCTGTGCGCAAAGGACAGACGCTCCTTCGTTACGAGCCATTAGCGTATACTCTGTAATCTTGAACAAGTAGAAGCACTTAACGCGAGAAGTTCTTCTTGTCTTTCGACCGGTCTTTTCGGTGCATTCGGTGCCCAAGGTCAGGTGGGCAGTGATGAGTCAACCCAGGGAGTTCGTTGTCGCATGACCTATGGATTGGTGATGCGGCGGAGATTAGCACCAAGCGAGTCCGCAAGCAAAAGACCGACCGCGAGGATGCCCAGTCTTGCTGAAGCTGCTGCACGAAAATAACTTTCCGCGCGTGGGGCATCCAGTCGGAAAATCGTGATCTGCGGCAACTGCTCTGGCATCGCTATCGGCTGGTGCAGATGCGCGCGGATAATGAATCAGTTGCAAGCGCTGGCGATGAACGAAGCGGAAGCACCGGGCTCGAAGTGAATGCACCGCGTTGCAAGAAAAAAGCTTCCTCGCCGGTTGTTTAATTTCCTTTCGGCTGTTCCGGCTCCGCGCTGGCAGCGGCAACGACCAGAGCGACATTGTTATCACCAAGGACGCGGTTGAAAGCCGGAAGATCGTCCTTCAAAAGCTTTTGGAATTCCGCAGTTGCGCCAGTCATGTCAGTCTCGATCAAGCGGAGAGTGTCCAACTGCGTATCAGTGGGTGGAAAATCCGCGCCGCCGGCGACGTCGCCACCGCCGGTGCCGACTTCGGCATTGAGCCAAATCAGGTTGAGATAGGCGTGGTAAGGCTCGACAAAGTATTTGTCATCGCTGTTGACGAGCGCCGGGGAGACCAGCTTATATTCGGTGGCCTGTAATTTTTTATCCAGTGCTTCCACGGTCTTGAGAAGCTCCGCCTTGCGTTTTGCCTCGGGGCTGTCCGGAGATTGCTCTGCCGCAGGTTCCGGCTCCGGGAAATCCTCGTCCTCCTCCCCCATGACCTGCCTCTCCTTCTCCTTCTCCTTCTCCTTCTCTTTTGGCGGGCGCAGCATGGTTTCGATTACTTCAAGCTGCTTTCGGAGCCACTCGATCTGGTTGACGGTTGCCGAGACGCTGGTGATATCGTCGCTAATCCGAAGCAGGGTTTTCACCGACGCGTTGATGTCCGATTCGGACCCCGGGGAGCGGGGATCGCGAAGGACGGTGACGGGCTGAACATAGGTTTGTCCCTCGACTTTGAGGCGCACTGAGTAGGCCCCAGGTGCGACGATCGGGCCAACTTCGGCAGGCTTCGCGCCCCAGTGCGTGATAGGACGCGAGTCGGAGTCGCGGAAGCGTGGCTCATTCCAGATGTGAGAGTTTTCGGGAGCCGCCGTTCGGAGTGCGACCAATCGCGGCGGCTCGTAACGCAAATCCCATTTCACGCGGTTCATGCCGGCACGGGCCTTGGCCTTAAGTTTGCGGATGACTCTTTCGTCCGCGTTCAGGATTTCAATTTCGACCGGGTCCTTGGGCGCCGTTTTCAGGGAGAACGTGAGATGGGCCTGGCCTCCACGAGTAAACCGGTAAGCTTGGCGGGGTTCAAAAAGGACTGTTGCTGCGTCGGAATGAGTCTTGGCGAGCTGCTCGAGGGGCGCGATGTCGTCCAGAATGTAGAGCCCGCGCCCGTAGGTTGAAATGACCAGGTCGTGAAATTCCTTTTGCACGACCGCCCAAGTGACCGGGGCATGCGGCAGACCGGAATCCAATGCCGTCCAATGTCCGCCGTCGTCCAGGGAGTAGTAGAGCCCATTTCCCGTGCCGGCAAACAGCAGGCCCTGGCAGTTGGGGTCCTCGGTGATGGCGCGGACGTAGGAGAGGGAATGTTTCGGGAGATTTCCCATGATCGGCTTCCAGGATTTGCCAAAGTCCGTGGTCTTATAGATGAAGGGATCGCGATTGTCCACGAGGTGAAAATCGACGCTGATGTACGCGGTGGCGGGATCGAACGTGGAAGGGGCGACGGTGGTGATCGTCCCAAGAGGAGGCAGCCCGGATATGCCTTTCGTGACGTTGGTCCAATTGGACGCGCCGTCCTTGGTGTACCAGATCTGGCCGTCATTCGTCCCTGCCCATATCAAACCCTTCTGAATTTTGGAAGGCGCAATGGCGAAGACAACTTCTCCGTAAAATTGGCCGAGGTTGTCGCCAACGATTCCTCCCGACGGAACGATGTGGCTAGGATCTTGCGTCGACAAATCCGGACTCGTAACTGTCCAGCTTTGACCGGCGTTCGTGGTTTTGAAGATAACCTGACAACCATAATAGACGGTGTTGTGATCAAAGGGATCGATTGCTAGCGGCGCCGTCCAATGGCACCGGTATTTTATGGCGTTCGGTGGGGAGTCCAGAGTGTGCAACCACGGGCTGACGGACCGCGCGTGCTTATGGCGAGCATCCCAACGGGTGACCTTGTTGCCATAGCAAGTGGCCCAAATGACATTGGGGTCAGCCAGATCTGGAACGGTGAAGCCGGACTCGCAACCGCCCATGCGGCGATCCCAACCGGTCTCCTGCGAATCGACGGGCACGCTGGGGCCACGCATGTTTCCGTCGTCCTGCATGTTGCTGTAAAAATAGTAAGGGACCTGATTGTCGACGTCGACGTGGTACATCTGGCCGATGGGAAGAGTGACGTGGTGAAAGCCGCGGCCGTGCACGGTGGTGATGTTCATTCCGGCGTCATCGGTGATTACAAAACGATCGGGATTGGCGGGATCCACCCAGATATCGTGAGTGTCTCCTCCCCAGCGGACTTCCTGGAAATTCTGACCGCCATCGAGCGATTGGTGGAACGAGCTGTTGGCAACGTAAACTTCATTATCGGTTCCCGTCGAAACCGCGATGCGAATGTAATAGCCGGCGCGTCCAATCAAAGCCCGTTGGAAATTGATTGCCTTCCAGTGTGTGCCGGCGTCCTCGGACCTCCAGACCGAGCCCTGATCCTTAGTTTGAATCAGTGCAAAGACACGCCTGGAGTTTGTGGGAGCGACGGCGACGTCAATCTTGCCGACCGATGCATGCGGCAAACCGTGCTCCTCGATGCGAGTCCATTTGGTTCCACCGTCGTGAGAAACGTAGACTCCACTGCCGGGGCCGCCGCTGAATTCGCCCCAGGTGTGCATTTCCACTTGCCACATTCCCGCGAATAACGTGCGCGAGTTGTGTGGATCCATGGAGAGCCCGGAGCAGCCCACGTTTTCTCCGGGGAAGAGCACGCGCTCCCAATGCTGGCCGCCGTCGATGGTGCGAAATACTCCGCGTTCCTGCTGCGGACCAGTAACGCGGCCGAGGGCGCAGGCAAAGGCGATGTCTGGATTCGTGGGATGAACGACGATGCGGCCGATTCGCCCGGTTTCTTGCAGCCCCATGTTGGTCCAGGTCTTGCCAGCGTCGGTGGACTTATAAATTCCGTTGCCCATTACGTCGCTGTCGCGGATGACCCAGGCTTCACCGGTTCCCGCCCAGACCACACTTGGATCGGAAGGGGAAACAGCGAGCGAGCCGATGGCGGCGGCGGGCTGCTTGTCAAAGACCGGCGTCCAACGATTGCCCCCATCGATCGATTTCCAAACGCCGCCGGATGCCGCTCCGGCGTAGTACGTGCTCGGATCTCCCGGTATGCCTGCAACTGCTGCGATGCGATTTCCCACTTTTGGACCGACAAAGCGGAACCGAAATTGGCTTTCCTCCTCGTCGTCCGGCTGCTGTGCATTTCCCGCCACCGCGCACGTTAGGACCAGAATCAAAGCGAAATAATATTTTCGGCTGCGATTTGGAGCCACGGAAAACCTCCGGCCAAGTAGGATTTCTTACACTGCTCCTGAAGTCACAAAAACGAATCCCTCGCAAGGTCGCCGCACCCCATCATGTGCCGCTCAGCCACTCCTTGCTTATAGCACGGACACTGAGATGCTTCATAGTCTTGGACTGGGAGCGAATAAATCCGCCGCCTCTGTTGGTTCTTCTTGGCGGCCAGTCGACGGTCCATCTGCCGCGGACGGATCGAGAGCAGTTGTTTCTCGATCGCTGCGCTTAACTTGAAGCGTTTGCGGATCCACGGCATCCAGGCCGGCAGCAGCGATTTCAACCGCACCGACCAAGGGTACCCGGCCGCCTCCCATACGCTTGTCAGGATGGACAGCAGTTCGTGCTCCTAACTCAGCCCCCGCCGCCGTTCTGGCCGAGCGGGTCCCTTCCCGGGTGCTGGGCCGTTCAATATGCGTATGGCGTATTTCCGGTGGTAGCCCGTGGTCAGGCAAAATTCGTTCAGCGTTTCACGTTTCGCCTTCCGATCTGCTTTGCAATACCGCCCATAGATAACTCGGAAATACTCCCGTTTCCCCTTACGCCCCAAGTAAACCCTCCCCAAATCGTCTTTGTCTCGGGTTACATCTTAAATGGCGCGACGTAGTCCCCTCTGGTTACATTTTAGATGGCGCGATACGTGACAGGCGCGATACGTGCTATTGCCAAATCCGAGCCTCCCATGTATGCTCTTATCATGTTGATTTTCCCCCGGAAGAATGCGCAGCTCTGCATCTGTTGTACGTACTGTATGCGTGTGTCTTCTGGCGCGGGGAGGCTAAGCTTCTAAGGTTTTAGTTTAGCTCAAGAGTTCTTCAACCCACCGCCAGAAACGAACTGGCAGGTGGGGTTTTTGTTTTGCATCAAACGATTTTCCAAGCTGAACGCAAAAGGAGAAACCAATGTCCGACTACAAACATCCCGAAGTTCTGGTTTCAACCGATTGGGCCGCGCAAAATCTCAATTTCCCCAATCTCCGCCTCGTCGAAGTCGACGTGGACACCACCGCCTACGACCAGGGACACATCCCCGGCGCCGTCGGCTGGAACTGGCAGACCCAGCTCCAGGACAACATCCGCCGCGACCTGATCGACAAGTCCACCCTCGAAAAGCTTCTCAGCGCCTCCGGCATTTCCAATAACACAACGATTCTTCTCTATGGCGACAACAACAATTGGTTCGCCGCCTACGCCCTTTGGCAATTGAAGCTGAACGGCCACAAGGACGTCCGCCTCATCAACGGCGGCCGCAAGAAATGGCTCGAAGAAAAGCGCCCGGTCACCAAGGATCCCGCAAACGTCACGCCTGCGTCCTATCACGTGTCCGGCACCGACGATTCCCTTCGCGCTCGCAAGGAAGAAGTCTTCGCCATCCTCGATGGGCGCAAGCCCGGTCAACTCGTTGACGTTCGCTCTGTGGATGAATTCACCGGCAAGATCATCGCCCCTCCGGGCATGACCGAAACCGCCCAGCGCGCTGGCCATATTCCCCAGGCCGCGAATATCCCCTGGGCTCAGGCTTCTAACGAAGATGGCACCTTCAAGTCCTTCGACGACTTGAAAAAACTCTACGAGTCCAAGGGCATCACCGGCAAAGACGAAGTCATCGCCTACTGCCGCATCGGCGAGCGCAGTTCGCACACCTGGTTCGTCCTCAAGTATCTACTGGGCTTCAACCAGGTCCGCAACTACGACGGCTCCTGGACCGAGTGGGGCAACCTCATCGGCGCCCCCATCGTCAACGAAACCCGTGCCGCCCAACCCGAGCTGGTGGCTTCAGCCCGCTAGCCAGCGCCGCCGTTTCTTGTAGGGGCACAGCATGCTGCGCCCCATCTCGGCTCAAAATTTTAATCAGGAGAACTTTTCGCTAAGGAAGACAGAGTTGACAGTTACAGCAAAGAAGCATTCACGCATTATTCTTTCTGACTGCAACAGAAAACTGAAAACCATTCGGAATGAAAAAGGAGAGTTCATCACCAAGAGTTTGCAAGTGCAGAACAGAAGCTTCGGCGCATTTTTTTCTGACTGATAACTGATTAATGAGAACTGATAACTTTTCAGTCCGGTGGCGCGGTCGCCGAGTGGTAAGGCAATGGTCTGCAAAACCTGCTTTTCTCGCAGGTCGTATGTGGTTTCAATAGGTTAGGAAGGGAAGAAGCGGCGTAAATAGGCGATACGAGGGCAGTTTGGGTACAACTTTGGGTATAGATTTGGGTATAAGGCGGCGATGCCGAAGTGGTCGAGGCGTCAGTCTGCAAAACTGATCTTAGTGGGTTCGAGTCCCACCGCTGCCTCCAAAAATTCAACTAAAACAAAAAGGCCGGAACGCTGTGTCCCGACCCTACACACCATTGTTATACACCGCTGAGTATCCACACTGGGTATCCGCTACTACGCCTGTGCCTTCTTTGCCCTCGCGATTCCCAACTTGATTGCCCGCCGATGCGCCGCGCTCAGCTTCTTACCCCGCAGCTTGCTCACCCTGGCATCGACTGACTTGTTGCCGTTGCCAGCCAGCGCGTGGATTGCTGCCCGCAGATTAATCAACTTCCCCGCGACCTTGTCCTGCGTTGATAGCAGTTTCTTCTCTTCTCGGTGCAACATCCTCATCAGCAGGTCCATCGTTGTCCTCCGATTTGAGATTGTACAACAAGCCATTCGTTGCGCAAGGCCCCCCGATGCGATCTTGAATCTTCTGCTGCTCCCGCGTATCGCCGGATGGCAGGAAACGATACCAGCGAGCAAGCTGCTCGTGGGAGCAAGGTCAGGGCTTGATAGGTGGAACTCCTTGGCAGTTCAGGGAAAGATACGTCGAGAACTCTCCGATCTTCTATCTCGACAGAGTTGAAACGCCGCTCTTGATTGGCCACGGAGCTGCAGACAATAACGTCATGCCATTTCTTGCCGATGAGGTATTTGTAGGGCTGCGCAGACTGGGCAAGGAGGTCGAGTATGCAAAATATGAAGGTGAGGGCCACTCTCCTCTGACTTGGAGTTATGCGAACCAAGTCGATTTCTGCAATCGTATGCTCGCGTGGTTCGACAAATATCTGAAGTCTCCGAAGCCACCGAATTAATTGGTTCTGGTTCTAGGTCAAAGACGAAGTACACCTTTACCCCGGCAAGGCCGAACATTACGTTCGCTGGCCGCGACCTCCGCAAATTGCAAGAACAGGATGCCCGACAATCCCAACAGCCCAACCCGCCTCCGGCCCACTAAGCGTCGCGAACGCGCAGGAATACCTGGGACAGATTTGGGACAAAAGTCTTGGCACGGGCCTAGGGGCTAACTCGCGCAGAATCAGCGAACCTAGATGACAGACTAGCTCCGTTCTCATAACCCGAAGGTCGTCAGTTCAGATCTGACCCCCGCAACCATTTCGTGATCCACAAGGCCGGAACCATGATTCCGGCCTTCAGGAATGCGGCGCCGCTGCCTAGAAGTATGGTCTGGGCGAGAGATCGCCGGGCACCATTCGGTTCACTGCCGAGCTGCAGGCCTCTTTACTAAGGGGTCACGCAAAAATATCTTCGCACAATTGAGACGAACTATCCCAGTCGACTTGTATCCGTTTGAATGACAGATCACTGAAAAGCCCCAATTGGTGAGCGATTCGAACAGTGTTTGCTATCCGCAATATGGTATAATTCGTCTTAGTAAGCCTCAAATAAGAGGAACTATACCACATGCCATTCGACCAGGATGTTCTCCGAGCACTCTTGCAAAGGAAGAAGATCGCCACGCTCCGTGAATTGAAGGGGGCGCTGGGTAGTTCGGCCACCATGACGGTGTTTCGAAAGCTCAAGGCCTTGGGCTATCTCACAAGCTACTCGCATCGAGGGAAGTACTACACGCTCGCGGACATTCCGCGGTTTGACGAAGGGGGGCTGTGGTCATATGACGGGGTGTGGTTTTCGCGCGACAAAAACCTGCTTGCCACTGCCCAGCGGTTTGTGGAACAAGCCGAAGCCGGGTTCACTGCCGGGGAGTTGCAGGATCGGCTGAATGTCGAAGTCAGAGAACCGCTGTTGCAGCTGTATCGTCGAAAACGGATTGACCGCGACGACCTGGGTGGCCGATACGTGTACTTCTCGCGCGATCCTGGTATCGGCCGGGAGCAACGCTTACAGCGTGAGGGCCGGAGAGCAGTGCTGGAATTGGGCGATTCAACGATGCAGGCGGAGTTGTCGCCAGAACTGAAGGCCGCGATCATTCTGTTCTTCAGTATGCTCGACGAGCAACAGCGCCGGCTGTATGCGGGGTTGGAGGCACATAAATTCGGCCATGGAGGAGACCGCACGATCGCCGAGTTTTTCCGACTCGACGTACATACCGTGGCTCGGGGACGCCGGGAACTATTTGGAGAGCAGGTGCAACGGCAGAGCGTTCGCAAAAAAGGCGGCGGGCGCAAGCCGGCGGAAAAAAAACACCGCAAGTGATTGCGTGTATCGCGGACCTGCTCAAGCATGACAAGGCGGGAGACCCCATGCAGGGGTTGCAATGGACCCGCAAGACGACCCAAAAGATCGCTGAAGTACTACGACGCCTGGGCATTCGCATCAGCGCCAAAACTGTGGGGCGCTTGTTGAGAAAGATGGGATTTTCGTTGCGGGTAAATCAAAAGGCGCTGGAATCGGGAAACAAGAACCCGCCACCGCGACGAGTGCGCAATCGGCAGTTCAAATATATCAGCGAAAAACGGGACGAATTCGCCTCCCGGGAGAGCCCCATCGTCAGCATCGACACGAAGAAAAAGGAATTGGTCGGGAACTTCAAAAATCCGGGCGTGTCCTGGGAGAAAAAGCCACCGCTGGTGAAAGATCATGATTTCCGCAGCGATGCCGAGGGAATGGCGATTCCCTACGGTATTTACGATACTCAGGCGAATCGTGGTTTTGTGGTGGTCGGGACCAGCCACGAAACGCCAGCGTTTGCGGTGGATTCCGTTGCGCGGTGGTGGAAAGAATGCGGCAAGGCCTGGTACCCGCAAAAGGCCGAATTGTTGATTCTAGCCGACTGTGGCGGGGGCAACAGCGTCCGGGCGCGTGCATGGAAATACCATTTGCAGCACCAACTCTGCAATCCTCACCGACTGACCGTGACCGTCTGTCACTATCCCCCTGGTGCCTCCAAATGGAATCCGATTGAACATCACCTGTTTTCCCATATCAGCAACAACTGGGCCGGCCAGCCCTTGGTGAACTACGAGACCGTCCTAAAATATGCTCAAACAACGAAAACATCTTGTGGATTACGGGTCCGCGCTCGTCTGGTGAGGAAAAACTACAACACGGGTGAAAAGATCTCCCGCGCAGAGATGGCGAAGCTCATGCTCACCGGTCACAAGACTTTGCCAAGCTGGAACTACACGTTGACCCCATCAAAAATGTGAAATTATTTTTGCGCGGCCCCT
>Ga0193731_1000218_pt1 | contig 20219 bp, 17 predicted proteins | sample U1a2metaG_FD_144920 | JGI IMG/M metagenome (GOLD analysis project Ga0193731, IMG submission 144920) | Soil microbial communities from a riparian zone of the East river system, Colorado, United States - U1a2 | ecosystem: Environmental > Terrestrial > Soil > Riparian zone | place: USA: East River...
CTCATGCGCCACCTGGAAGAACGGTTCACGCTTGACCTGATGCTCATTGTCCCCGAACTCGCATCATCGAAAACGAAAAACTACATCAACCGCCTTCGAACGTTGGCAGACGGAGATCCACGGATCCGTTTTTTGCCGCCCGTTAAGAGCCTTGAGATCGTCGCCTTTATCAATCGTTATGACCTGGGGCTTTTCTTATTACCCCCTGTTAACTTCAATTATGCCAATACCCTGCCTAATAAACTATTTGACTTTATACAGGCCAGGTTAGGAATCGCAATAGGCCCTACGCCGGAAATGGCTGAAATCGGAGTTGTTTCAAAGGACTTTTCTCCTGAAAGCCTCGCCTTCGAATTGAATAAATTGTCGTCGTCCGATGTGGAGCAATTTAAGTTGAATACATCACGGCCCGCGCGGGAACGAAGCGCGGAATCCAATAAAATCAAATTACTGGAGCTGGTCAACAAAATTGTATCGGCCTGAGCTGCACGCATGAAGAATATAGACCAATGGCTCCCTTCAAAATTTATTTACAGGAAAAATAAATTAATCGGCTCGCGCGATCCTAAAGAAGTAGGGGTGTCCTCCAGGTTAATGGCCGACATCGTGGCGGCACACTATGATTTTTATTTAAAACAACACGTGAAGGGCAAACTGATTGATTTAGGGTGCGGAAAAGTACCGCTGTACGCCTCATATAAAGGTCTTAGTACATCGTGGATTTGCGTGGATTGGGGCAATGCTTTACAAAAGAATATTCATCTGGATTTCGAATGCGACCTCAACCAACCTCTTCCCTTTGTTGCTGGCGAATTTGATACGATCATTCTTTCCGATGTACTGGAACACCTTTCCAAGCCCGAATTACTTTGGCATGAAATGGCAAGGATCCTCGCGACCGGGGGGAAAGTCATCATGAATGTTCCTTTCTATTATTGTATTCACGCCGCTCCATTTGATTTCTTTCGTTATACGGAGTACGCGCTCCGCTATTTCGCTCAATCTTCCGGCTTCAACGTCGTGCTGCTTAAGCCCATAGGCGGAGTTCCGGAAATCGCTACCGATCTGTTTGCCAAATCAGTTAACCTCCTCCCGTGGCCCGGAAAATACGTTGCTATGGTCGCCCAAAAAATGTGCTCGTTGTTTATCAAAACAGGGATAGGAAAAAAAATATCAATGAAGACCAGCAAAACTTTCCCGTTAGGCTATTTTATGGTTGCTGAGAAAAACTGAAATTGATCCATGGCATCTCATTCACCAATAAACCTCATCCTGATTACTAACCATTTTCCGTATTCAACCGGTGAGCTTTTCCTGGTAAATGAAATCCCTTACCTGGTTCGTGATTTTGATAAGGTGGTGATCTTAACACAAAGCGTAAGTCTCGATATCCAACCGGTTCCGGATATTGGCTTTTCTCACGAACGCATCAATCCAAAAATCGGTTTTACTAAAATTATAGGGGTAACCTTTTTGGGCCTGATCCATTTCATCCGATTTGTGTCTTATGCAGTCAATGAGATGCGATATCTGAAATCACACGGAAAAGGCATAAGTTCTGGAATGGTTAAGGTATTTTTTCGTGACATTGTTAAAGCGCTGGCATTGTCTTTCGCCATAACCAATTCGATTAAGAAAAGTCAGTTGACCGGAACCATTATCATTTACTCTTATTGGTTCACTGCCTCGGCCCTGGCCACCCTATTTGTAAAAAGTAAACATGTTACCATCAAGCGCATCTCCCGGGCCCATCGCGCCGACCTCTACGAAACCGTTCAACCCGAAGGCTATCTTTCCTTCCGGGAAGTGCTGGCGCAAGGCCTCGATGGCATCTTCGCCGTTTCGGGTCATGGCCTGGAACATCTTAAAAATAGCGTAGCGCCGAAGTGGCACTACAAATTGTACCTCTCCCGGTTGGGTACACGAAAACCGGAATCGCTACCCAATCCGAAACCGGGCTTGACCCTCGTCAGTTGTTCTACCCTCAAGCCCGTCAAACGGGTCCACCTGATCATCGAAGCGCTAGCGCTGGTAGAATCGCTCGATATCACATGGATTCACTTCGGCTATGGCGAGTTGCAGGCGGAACTGGAAGCCCTGATCGCGGAGAAACTTTCGTCGAAAAAAAATATTCATCCGCGAATTCACGGCGCCATCGCCAACCATGAACTTTTTCAGTTTTATAGGCATACCTATGTCGACCTATTCATCAATACCAGTTCCTCTGAAGGTCTTCCGGTTTCTATTATGGAGGCCCAATCTTTTGGGATTCCTACAGTAGCGATGGATGTGGGCGGTGTAAGCGAAATTGTGAGTGCGGAAACCGGTCTGCTCCTGCACCCGGATGATTCGCCGCAACAAATCGCAAAAGCAATAAGTGAATTATTGTCCCTTCCAAAAGAACAAATGGAAAGGTTTCGAAAGAATGTGTTAAACAATTGGGAGAACCATTACAATGCAGAAAAGAATTACCCTGATTTTATCCGGCAAATTCAAAATTCCTGAATATAACTATGCTACATAAATTATTGCTTAAGGCAGGGTACCGCATCACGAAGGTGACAAACGAGGAAAAAAGTTATCCGGACCTTGAAAAAGAGTTCTGGAACTTTTACTATGCGTGTAAGCCGTACACGATGACCGGGGTGCAGCGGATGTATGCTTTGTACCAGTCGGTCCACTATATTATAAAAAATAAAATTCCAGGCGATTTTGTTGAATGCGGCGTATGGAAAGGCGGCAATCCCATGATGATTGCAAAGGTTCTGCAAGCATCGAATATCACCGACAGGAAAATCTTTCTCTACGACACCTTTGAAGGCATGTCGGAACCCACCGCGGATGACAAAAACTATAAAGGCAAGGACGCGAGGGAGATGATGGATGCCACGGACCGGACGAAGGTCGATTCGGTGTGGTGCTATTCCCCGCTGGACGAAGTACAGGAGAATATGAAGCAGACCGGTTACCCAAAAGACCAGGTCGTTTTTGTGAAAGGCAAAGTCGAAGAGACCATTCCCCGTATCGCACCCGCTAAAATCGCTTTGCTAAGACTGGATACCGATTGGTATGAATCTACTTATCACGAACTCACTCATTTATTTCCGTTGCTTTCAAAAAAGGGAGTTCTAATTATTGATGATTACGGCTATTGGGAAGGCTGCAGGAAGGCAACCGACCACTACCTGGAAGAAAATCAACTTGCTCTGTTGCTTCAGCGTATCGACTCGACGGGGAGAATAGCACTTAATTTTTAACCGCGGAGGCGCAGGGGCGCAAAGGAGGCGCAGAATAGTCCTTCCTCTTTTCGCCGTCAATTGGGTTTTTAGCCTTCTAACAAGCTGACGCCGGTTTTATATTATTTTCCTTTGCGCCTCCTTCGCGCCCCTACGTCTCCGCGGTGAAACATTTTACCGAAGTATAGTAGAAAAGTCTATGGCCTTTATCTCAACCCGGTACACCCATACCAACATCAGCAAGGTGAAAAGCAGGTACGAACCGTGTACCAGGAAGGGATGCGCTCCGGCTAACCAGGGCTCCAGTGCAATAATTAATAAGGAGACTACCAACGGTCCCGCTAAAATCTTCAATGCATTAAAGCGGAAGGTAAACCGGGTCCGGATCCCGAAATACAAAATGCCGATTTCGGTCATATAACTCAACCAGGTCGCACCGATCACTCCATAAATGCCAAAATAGCGTATGAGCAAAAGTAAACTTCCGATTTTGACGGAAGCAATGGCCAAATAATAGAATGGCAGCGGCTTCGTATACTTCGTCGCCGTATAGGGCATGGCAAAATACAACCTGGCCGCCCGCAGAAGATACGTGAGCGCAATAAACGGAAAGAGCGGAATGGTCATCAAATAAACGGGCTTTGAGATCAGAATAGGGATAAGGACAGGAAAACCAAGAATGCATATCGGTACCATGAGGATCGTCAATGCCGTTAGTCCATTGTAGTAGCGGTTAATCTCCACCGTCGTCCCTTTTTTCTGTTGTGCAACGATCATGCCCACTACCTTCGGTAAAAAAGAATTGCCGAATCCCGTAAGGATAAACTCCATTACCAGCAGGCATTTTACGGCAAAGTCATAGATGCCCACCTCCGAAAGTGGTAAAAAAAACAAGATGACGAAGCGGTCGGCATACGTGATCAGCCATTGCTGCAACTGGTACACAAGCACCGAATTGTTAAAATCAAACGAAGACCGGAGCAGTTTAAAATCAAATTGAAACCCGAATTGGCGATAGATATTCACCAACACCCAACTCCCTGAAATCAACGCAGCGAGCAGCCGTCCTCCGACCGGCCCCACCAATGTATCAGGATAAAAGTACAGACCTGCCACGGTAAGGGCGGCGATGAGGGAGAAAGAAAGAAGATTTGACCAGAAAAAACTTTCCGCTTTTCCCTGCGTTTGCAGCAAACTGTTATTCACTTTAAACAACGATTGCGCTACTCCGGTAACCAACGACAACAATCCAAAGGGGAAAAAAGAGATCTTCTGCCCGGCAAATGCTTTCGCAAAAACCCATTCTCCGGCCGCCGTGATGATGAACCCTACTCCGATTCCAATGATCAGAATGAAAATAAACGCTGAACTAATAAAGGAAGAAAGTTTCTTTGGATCATTCTTTAGCTCATGAAAATAGGTAAAGAGGGATGAGTCAAAACCGTACGTAACGACAACCTGAATCAACACCGAGAAAACAAGATAGATCGACAGGGCTCCGTAGACTTCCGCCGACAAGAACCGCGTGTACACCGGCAGCAGGATGATCGCACTCGCCATCGGCAATGCACCCGCCAGGGTATAGATTATCGAACTTTTGATAAATCGCTTGGTTATCAAATTAATTTATAAATTAGAAATAATTCGAATATTGAATGCTGAATGAGGAATAGTGAATATTGAAGTGGGATGCTCCCCAAGTATAAATTTTAAGTCTTAAAATTTTAAATCAACCGGACTCCAACAACTTCACCAATTGCACCGTGAGGTTCCTGCGGGTAAAATTGTCGATGCTTCTTCGATCCCCCGACTCACCCTTTTTCCAGCGTTCGTAAAACCGCACCAGGGAAGCCTTGAGGCCTGCTTTGTCCGATCGCTCAAAAATCTCACCTGCCCCGGTCTGACGAAGAATTTCACCGGCATCGCCCTGAACCGGTCCTATCGCAAGAATTGAATTGCCCGAGGCGAGGTATTCGAAAAACTTTCCCGGCAAATTGCCCGGGGCAATGACGGTATGGGCCAGGATCAATAGCTGCAGATCCGTCTCTTCGTACAGTTTCAACAACTGCCGGTGCGGGAGGTGATCTGTAAACGAGGTGCAGGCATTCAATTCATCAATCGAGTTTACGTATTCTTTAAATGCAGAATTTACCTGACCAATAAATTTTATTGAAACATGGGCTGCAAAATCGCTGTCTTCACGACAGCGTTCACGAAGGACCTCCATCACCGGCCTCGGATCGCGCAGTTCATCTACCATGCCCACATGGGCTAGCGTGAACCGGGGCGTTTTGATTTTCTTTATGCCCTTGAAGTCCTCTTCGTCAAAACCGTTCGTAATGAGGTCTACCCTTCTGCCGCTCAATGCCTCGAAGCGCCGGACATGATAGGGGGCAATCGTGATGACCGAGTCGGCAGAAGTCAGGACCCGGCGTTCCAGCCTTGCGTGCTTCCTTCTCGCCAGGTGTGTTAATGAAAGCGTGTCCAGCAAGTCCCACTCGCTCCAGGGGTCCCGAAAGTCGGCAATCCATTTTAGCCCGGGGTTTCTATTTTTAAGGCGAAGTCCGATCAAATGAATGCTGTGCGGAGGTCCTGTCGTGATGATCGTACCGATAGCATGGTCTTTCATAAAACCTTCCAGGAACGCAACCGCCGGTTTCACCCAAAAGATCCGTGCATCAGGAATAAAAAAGTTTCCACGAATCCATGTGCTGAACCGTTGAAAGCCGGATTTTTTTCCAGTAGAGATAAAATCACTCTGTTTTACATCCTTTTTACCCGCCCAGCCGGAAAGTTTGAGAAATAAATCATACGGTTCCCAAATCGGCAGTCGGCTGACGCTGGTTTCAGCGGGAACATCCTTGATCAGCGATTCATCTTTGATCGTAAACGAAGGGGACTCCGGTGTTACTACAAAGGGCGTCCAGCCAAATTGAGGCAAGTACTTGACGAACTTAAGCCATCGCTGCACGCCGCTTCCCCCGCTGGGGGGCCAGTAATACGTGACGATCATAACTTTCTTATTGCTCATCAGGAAGAGAGGTCAGCGCAAAGGTTACTATTTCCTGAACTTGATCAGGCCGGAACCACCGGACCGCTTTGTCTTTCCTGAACCAGGTCAGTTGTCGTTTCGCATAGTGCCTGGAATTTCTTTTCAACAGGCGAATGGCTTCTTCCTTATCATAATTCCCGTCCAGAAATCCAAATATCTCCTGGTAGCCTACCGTTTGAAGTGCGTTAAGGTTTTTCAGGGGATACAACCTTTCGGCTTCTTCAAATAATCCGGCTTCAATCATATTGTCCATTCGCTGATCGATCCGGTTGTACAACTCAGCGCGATCCAGATCGAGACCAATTTTGACGATCGCAAAGGGGCGATACTGTTTTTTCTCGTGACGGAGCTCGGCGATTGGTTTTCCGCTGGCATAGTTAAGCTCCAGTGCGCGAACCAACCGGTGCGGGTTGCGTTGATCAACGGTCATAAAATAATCGGGATCATTTTCTTCCACCTGTTTTTGCAGCCATGTTAACCCTTTTTCTTTGTATTCCGCCATGATCTTTTCCCGGACTCCCACTGGCACGACGGGGAGTTCATCCAATCCCTCGCAGACGGCTTTTATATACAACCCCGAGCCCCCGCATAGAATAACATTATCGTATTTTTCAAAAAGGCGATCGAGCATGGCCAGCGCATCACGACCATATTGCCCGGCATCGTATTCCTCCTGAATCGATTTGATGCCGACAAAATGATGGGGCACCTGTGCCAGTTCTTCGGGAGAGGGTTTGGTGGTGCCAATTTCCAACTCCCTGAAAACTTGTCTCGAATCGGCTGAAATAATTTCTGTTTTCAGCAAAAGGGCCAGTCGAATGGCGAGCCCTGTTTTGCCCACTGCCGTCGGTCCTGCAATTACAATCAGTCTTTTGCCCTTCATCTAAAGCCCTAAATATCCTCATTTTTTTCTACCTTGCACGCGTAAAAATTTCCCATCCTGAATGATCAAATACACCAATCCCTTCCTGAACAAACTCGAGGACCTGATTGCCGAATCGGATTACATCCTGCGTTACGAAAAAGGAAATTTTAAGTCCGGGTATTGCCTGCTGCGGGAGCAGAAAATCATGATTGTCAATAAGTTCTTCACCACCGAAGGCAAGATCAATGCGCTGCTGGATATCCTGAAAGTCGTGGCACTGGATACCGCCCGGTTTTCAGAAAAAAACCTGAAGCTCTACGAAGACCTTTCGCAAGCCGAGGTACAAATTTAATCCCTCTTGAAAGTCACATTTCTTGGCACCGGCACGTCGCAGGGTGTGCCCGTGATCGGGTGCGAATGCGAAGTGTGTCGGTCGATGGATTTCCGTGACAAACGACTACGGAGTTCAGTCCACCTGGGCATTGACGGAAAAAGCTTTGTGATCGATACCGGTCCCGACTTCCGTCAGCAAATGCTCCGGGAAGGAATCATGCAGCTGGATGCCGTCCTCTTCACGCATCGTCACAAAGACCATATAGCAGGACTGGACGATGTCCGCGCATACAATTTCAAGCAGAACGCAGACATGCCGGTCTATGGAACCAGGAATGTGCATGAACAGCTCAAAGTGGAATTTTATTACGCGTTTGAGAAAGTGAAATATCCGGGCATTCCCCAGTTGAAGCTGAACGAAATCAACGACGCGCCCTTTGAAGAAAAAGGAGTGTTATTCACGCCCTTGCCGGTGATGCATCTGGGGATGGCCGTCCATGGCTTTCGCGTCGGAAATTTCAGTTACATCACCGACGCCAACCGGATCCCGGACCCCACCCTGGAGAAACTGAAAGGCACCGAAGTGCTCGTGCTCAATGCACTGCAAAAAGAAAAACACATTTCCCATTTCAACCTGGAAGAGGCTATTGCGATGGCCGAAAAGATCGGAGCGGCACAAACTTATTTTACGCATATCAGCCATAAACTCGGACTTCATAATGTGGTGGATAAGGAGCTTCCTAAGAGAATAGCGTTGGCGTACGATGGACTGGTCATCACGTTGTAATGCCTCCCCACGATTTACTACCGCGGAGGCGCAGGGGCGCAAAGTAGGCGCAGAGAATCAAAAAAATATGGTTGGCATGGTTTTATCAAACGCTCAGGGCTTCTTAGGCTTTAATGAATTTCCACGAAGCAATTATTTTTTGCCTCTGCGTCTGCTTTGCGCCCCCGCGCCTTTGCGGTGAAACTTTTAGAGTAAAATCATATCCGTGCACAACAATTTCTATTTCCTCCGCCAACTCAGCCCGGCACTCGATCAGGCAATCCGGGGCTTCACCCTGGTCTCTTGTTTCAGTCAGAACAAGGAAGAGCTGGTGCTGGAATTCAATAATTCAACCTCGTCATTCTTTCTCAAGGCCAGTCTGACCTCTGCCTTTTGTTGTCTCTCCTTCCCGCCAGCGTTCAACCGGGCCCGGAAAAACACCGTCGACCTTTTTCCGGCTGTGATACTTAAAAAAGTAACAGCGGTCCGGCAATTTGAAAATGAGCGAAGTTTCTCCATTGCGTTGGAGGATGACTGGCATTTGCTTTTTAAAATGCACGGCAACCGGGCCAATGTGGTCCTGGTGAGGGGTGATCAGCCCGCTGAACTTTTCAGAAATCATTTGAAAGCCGATTTGGAAGTCCGCCTCAGTGAACTCGACCGCACGATCGATTGGAGCAGGGCGTATTTTGACGCGCATCAAGACACCCTGAAGGAGACGTATTTTACTTTTGGAAAAGAAGTGTGGTCAACCCTCCGCCAACAGGGCTTTGACGATGCGGATACGGCGAAACGGTGGGAATTGCTCCTTGCTTTGCGCCAAACCCTTGAACATCCGAAGTTTTACATTCTGGAACGGGACCAAAAACCGTTGTTCTCCTTACTTCCGGGCACAAACGTGCTGTACACCTTCTCCGATCCGATCGAAGCCATCACTCAGTTTTATATACAATTTACCGGGTCATATTCCTTCTACCTTGAAAAGTCCACTGCCCTCCGGGCTCTGGAATCCCGGGTTACGGCAGGCAAAAACTATATAGAAAAAAACAACCTGAAGGTAAATGAATTAGTCTCCGACGTGCATTATCAACAGTGGGCGGATTTGATCATGGCCAATCTGCAGCACATCACTCCGGGCATGGAGAAAATCAGCGTGGAGAACTTTTATGACGATAACCGGCCGGTAGAAATCAAGCTGAAAAAGGAGCTGAATGGCCAGCGGAATGCCGGGGTATTGTACAGAAAAGCTAAAAACCAGGTCATTGAAATCCAAAAGCTAAAGGAATCTATTGCATTAAAAGAAAAAGAAATTGAATCGGTCGAAAAGAAAATGGCATTAATAAAAAATGAACCCGAGTTAAGAACTTTGCGCAAAATTATGGAAGCGCCGGGGACCGTCAAAAGCGCTAAAGAAAAACAGAACAGCCCTGTCCCCTATCATGAGTTTGAATACAAAGGATTCAAAATTTGGGTAGGAAAAAATGCGGCGAGCAACGATACGCTGACGCTGCACCATGCGTTCAAGGAAGATCTATGGCTGCATGCAAAAGACGTAGCCGGCTCCCACGTCCTGATCAAACACCAGGCCGGCAAGCCCTTTCCCAAAGACGTTATTGAGCGCGCTGCCGAACTGGCTGCTTACTACTCCAAACGTAAGAACGAAAGCCTCTGTCCGGTAGCAGTAACTCCCAAAAAATTTGTTCGCAAGCGCAAGGGCGATCCTGTTGGGGCAGTCGTTGTCGAGCGTGAAAATGTGATTATGGTGACACCGCGCGCGGGAAACAGTGATCGGTGATCGGTAATCGGTGATCGGTGGATTGTACTCAACGGACACTTCAACCGCGGCTCCTGGATTCTGACCACCGTCTCCTTAATGAAATGGTCAACTCTATTTAGGCATCGACAAACTACCGATCACCGATCACCCGATCACCGATTACCGATTACCTATTTGACAACATTCACCTTAATCATATTGGTCCTCCCCCTCACTTGAATCGGCATACTCGCCAGGGTAATGAAAATATCACCGGATTTGACATGACCGTCGCGCTTGAGGAGGGCCTCTACATCGGCGATGGTGTCGTCGGTGGAGGACGCCTTATCATAATGATAAGCCCTGCTGGCCCACACGAGGTTCATGGTATTGATAATGGTGCCATTGCTGGTAAAGGCGAAGATGTTGGCATTCGGCCGGTGGGAAGCTGCTTTGTACGCACTGTACCCCAACTGCGTCATGCCTACGATGGCTTTGGCATTCACATCCTTGGCAAGCTTGCAGGCCGTGAGGATCAGACTGTCCGTCATGAAGTTCGGCGAATGAATATCAATGTCTCTGAATTTGTAAAAGATATCGGCCTGCTTTTCCACTGAACCGATGGTCCTCACCATACTGCGGATTACTTCGATCGGATATTTTCCGGCGGCCGTTTCAGCAGAAAGCATCAATGCATCCGCGCCATCCATGACGGCATTGGCAACGTCGTTGGTTTCCGCGCGGGTAGGTCGTGGATTTTCGATCATACTCTCCATCATCTGGGTAGCGACAATGACCGGCTTGGCGGCCTTATTGCACTTTTCAACCAGCCTCTTTTGTACCATCGGTACTTCCTCCATCCATATTTCAACACCGAGATCGCCGCGGGCCACCATGATGGCGTCTGTTGCCAAAATGATGGCGTCGATATTTTCAAGGGCTTCCGGCTTTTCAATTTTTGCAATAATGCGGGCTGCCGATTTATGTTCATTGATGATCGCACGGAGGGCCTCAACATCTTTTGCCTTTCTGACAAAGGACAGGGCGATCCAGTCGACTTTATTTTTTATACCAAACTGAAGGTCTTCGAGATCTTTCTCGGTGAGGGAAGGCGCGGAGACTTTCGAAAAAGGTAAATTAATTCCTTTCCTTGGTTTAAGCGGGCCTCCATATATTACCTTGGTCACTACGTCGATATCCCGGACTTCCGTCACTTTCAACTCGATCTTGCCATCGTCAATCAGGATCATATCGCCAACGGTGACATCGCGGGGAAGTTCTTTGTACGACGTGCTGACGATTTCGCGGTTTCCCATCAGTTCGCGGGTAGTGATGATCAATTCCTGACCTGCCTTGATCTCAATACCCGGTTCCATATCGTTCACCCTGATTTTAGGTCCCTGGAGATCCTGAAGCAAGGCGACCTGGGATCCCATTTCCTTATTGATCTCGCGCACATACTGGATCACTTTGGAATGATCCGCATGCGTGCCGTGCGAAAAGTTTAACCGAAATACATCCACCCCTTCATTCACGAGCGCCCGGAGCATTTCCTTGTTGTTGGAGGCAGGGCCGACTGTAGCAACGATTTTTGTCTTGTTAAAAGAGATTCTTTCCATAGGGAGGGTCAAAAAATAAAGTTTTCTTTCGATTTTAAAGTGTGCAAAGGTATGAAAGCAACCAGTTCGATGGAAGGGATATTTTTCAATGCCTCACGCAATCGATTGCTCTGGAGTTCCTCACCCTGAATCATCAAAATGAAATCGCTATGAGGGTATTCCGGAACCAGGAGGTGTTTGGACTGGTCCGTCTCGTTGGATTTATTCCTGAAAAGCCGGACGGTATTCACCGTGCTTTCGTCTGCATGCACCGAATAGGAGAGCGGAAGGGAGCGGCGTTGAATCACCAGGTCGGCTTTCCTGACCAGCCGGATCTCCAGCTTCCGGTTGAGTTCCCAAGCCAGTTTATAACTCTTCGCCGAAGTCGTTAATCCCAAAAGTTCAAAGTCATAAGAATACTCTATTTCAAGTCGATTTCTTTTCATTTTGAAGAATTCCCAACGGCCCGGTTCGCTTTGTTACCTCGTACGAATTATACGCTATAGCTTACTGAATCAATGGATTAGGTGATGAATTGTCAAGCTATATTTAAAATTAACTCAAATTAAGTGGATTTTGTAGTTGCCGGCTCCCGCCCTTACGGCAAAATAGTTTGACAATATTGCGCTAAATCTCTTTCTTTGCACAGATTTTTGAATAATCTAAACATTAAATAACATGTCTGAAATCGCACAAAAAGTAAAACAGATCATCATCGACAAACTAGGCGTAGAAGAATCTGAAGTTACTCCTGAAGCCAGCTTTACCAACGATCTTGGAGCCGATTCGTTGGATACCGTGGAATTGATCATGGAATTCGAAAAGGAATTCAACATTTCGATCCCGGACGACCAGGCTGAGAACATTGCCACCGTTGGGCAGGCGATTTCTTACCTCGAGGAGAACGTGAAGAAATAACCCGATATCTCCGCCACCAAACCATCTATGACTTTTAGAAGAGTAGTAATCACTGGTGTAGGCGCATTAACCCCAATCGGAAACACCCGCCAACAATATTGGGAAGGTTTGAAGAATGGAAGGTCCGGTGCCGCTGCCATCACCCGTTTTGATGCTGCTCTTTTCAAAACCAAATTTGCCTGCGAAATCAAAGGTTTTGATATCGCCGATTTTATGGATCGGAAGGAAGCCCGGAAGTTGGATCCTTTCACCCAGTATGCGATGGTGGTCGCGGAGGAGGCGATCAAAGACTCCAACCTTTCTTTGAAAGAACTAGACCCGGATCGCGCAGGCGTGATCTGGGGTTCCGGCATAGGAGGATTACTCACCTTCCAGGAAGAAGTGAAAGCGTATGCCCGGGGTGATGGTACCCCGCGCTTTAATCCGTTTTTCATTCCGAAAATGATACCCGACCTTAGCGCAGGTCATATCTCTATTAAATACGGCTTCAGGGGACCCAACTTTGCAACCGTTTCGGCCTGCGCCTCTTCCACCAACTCGATTTACGATGCGTTCACCTATATCCGGTTAGGAAAGTCCGATGTCATGGTGAGCGGTGGTTCGGAGGCAGCCATATGCGAAGCCGGTGTTGGGGGATTTAATGCTATGAAAGCCCTTTCGGAAAGAAATGATTCTCCGGAAACGGCTTCCCGGCCCTATGACAAAGACCGCGATGGTTTTGTTTTGGGAGAAGGCGCCGGGGCGGTAATCCTGGAAGAGTATGAATATGCGAAACGACGCGGTGCAAAAATTTATGCTGAAATAGTGGGAGGTGGAATGACGGCCGATGCCTATCACATTACCGCACCCCACCCCGAGGGTGCAGGCATTACGAAAGTGATGGAACATGCCCTGGAGGAAGCGGGCCTTTCGCCGGGCGAAGTCGATTATATCAATACCCATGGAACCTCCACGCCCCTGGGCGACCTGGGTGAAATCAAGGCAATTCAAAAAGTGTTCGGGGCGCATGCCTACAAATTGAACATCAGTTCAACCAAGTCCATGACCGGTCACCTGCTCGGCGCAGCCGGTGCAATTGAAGTCATTGCTTGTCTGATGGCCATCGAACAGGGACTTGTACCGCCCACCATCAACCACTTCACAGACGATGAAGGTCTTGACCCGAAACTCAATCTCACCTTTAACAAAGCCCAAAAAAAAGAGGTGAACGTTGCCCTGAGCAATACGTTCGGCTTTGGTGGTCACAATGCCTCGATCATCTTACGAAAAGCCCAGTAGGACACGTCATTTGTGTGGACCTTACTAAAACTTTCCAAGTCGCATTCAAAGGCAGATAAGAAACTGATCACGGCGATCCGAACAATCGCCGGGTTTTCTCCTTCCAACCTGGAATTGTATCACCTCGCGGCGATGCACAGTTCCAGAGCCAAAGAGACGAACGGCTTTCGCGAATCGAATGAGCGCCTCGAATACTTAGGCGATGCGATCCTGGGCGCCATGGTAGCCGATTATCTCTTTAAGAAATATCCCTTTAAGGACGAAGGTTTCCTTACGGAAATCCGCTCGCGAATTGTGAACCGCGAATCCCTCAACAACCTGGCCCGCAAAGTCGGAGTCGGGGCAATCGTACAATACGATCAAAAAAATACGCAGCTCCAGCAGGTTATCCTGGGCAACACCCTGGAAGCGCTGGTCGGTGCCGTCTACCTGGACAAAGGCTACCTTCGCTGCAAGAAATTTGTCATTGACAAACTTATCCAGCCCTATTTTGACCTGGAGGTAGTCATTAACTCCAACACCAATCACAAAAGTAAGTTGATCGAATGGGTCCAGCGCCATAGTAAAGTGATCCGGTTCGAGGTACTGACCGTCAAGAAGAACCGCAACAACAAAGAATTCTCTGCGCAGATTTTTGTAGACGAGCAACCTTTCGGCATGGGATACGGTTATACTAAAAAGAAAGCAGAACAGGACGCCGCGCAGAAAACGTGTGAAATGCTGAATATCTAGGTAATCAGTAATCAGTAATCAGTAGTGAGGAGTACACCGATTACCGATCACCGATCACCAGCTCGGTGTCATCAGAGTCAGTTGGGTTACCCTTTATAATTACTAATTCCTTGCCTACCACCAAACACGCAAAGACATTACTCATCGCCGGAGCCACGGTTAACCAGACTCCGATCGATTGGTCAACCAACACCTCCAATATCCTGGAGGCGATTCGGGAGGCCAGAGCCACCGGCGTCGATATCCTTTGCTTCCCTGAGATGAGCATCGTTGGCTATGGTTCGGAAGACCTCTTTTTAAGTGAATGGGTTTCTCAACGGGCGTTCGAGGAACTTTTGAAAATCAGGGAAGAGTGTGATGGGCTTGTTGTTTGTGTCGGACTGCCGATCCGAATGAATCAAATCACTTACAATGGCGTATGTGTCATTGATAACAAAAAGATTCTGGGCATCACGCTCAAACAAAATCTCGCACGCGACGGCGTACATTATGAACCGCGTTGGTTTGATGCCTGGCTGCCCGGAGAAACAACCCATTTGCAGCAAGGGGAAGACACTATTCCGGTCGGCGATATCATCTATGAAATCAAAGGAATCAAAGTCGGCTTTGAAATTTGCGAAGATGCCTGGCGCAAGGACAGACCAGGCTACCGCCTCCACGAGCGAAAGGTGGATTTAATCCTGAATCCCAGCGCCAGCCACTTTGCCATGGGAAAGAGTGTCCTGCGCGAACAGCAAGTAGTCCTGGAGGGTTCTGAAAAATTCGAATGCGCCTACCTGTTTGTCAACTTACTCGGCAATGAAGCAGGCAGAATGATCTTTGATGGCGACATTATTTTTGCTCAGTTTGGAAAACTCCTCGCCGTCAACCGGAGATTGTCATTCCGGAACTTCAATCTTCTGGCGTGCACCATCGACTTTGAAGACCCACAGCATACTGCGGTCATTCCCTCGCTCGACAGTAAAGAGCGAAATGAAGAATTTGCGCGGGCCACTTCCCTGGCATTATTTGATTACCTCCGGAAAAGCAAAGCGAAAGGATTTGTTTTGAGCCTTAGTGGCGGCGCCGATTCATCCTGCTGTGCGATACTCGTGGCCGAGATGGTTCGACGGGGAAGTGACGAATTGGGCTGGGACAAATTTTGTAAAACGCTGGGACTTGTCCCTACGACAGATCGAAAGACGGCGGTAGGAAATTTACTCACCTGTGCCTATCAGGGAACAACGAATTCATCGCCGGAGACATTGAAAGCCGCCGGGGAACTAGCAACCTCCCTTGGTGCCCAGTTTCATCAATGGCTCATCGATGAAGAAGTAAATTCCTACCGCAAAAAAATAGAAACAGTATTAAAGAGACCGCTGAGCTGGGAAAAGGATGACATTGCCCTGCAAAACATCCAGGCGCGAAGCCGGTCGCCCGTCATTTGGTTGCTGGCCAATGTAAAGCAATCCATCTTGCTGACCACTTCCAACCGCAGCGAAGGAGATGTGGGCTACGCCACGATGGATGGCGACACCAGCGGCAGTCTTGCTCCGATAGCCGGGATCGACAAACCGTTTTTGTTGCAGTGGCTGAAATGGGCGGAGACCAGGTTGGGGTATACCGGTCTTCATTTGGTCAACAACTTGCAACCCACGGCAGAGTTGAGGCCCCCGGAGCGATCCCAAACGGATGAAAAAGACCTTATGCCTTACCCTGTGTTGCTGGCAATAGAAAGATTGGGCATCTACGATCGCAAACCCCCTTCTGAAATTTACAAAATACTCCTTCCTGCTTATCCCGACCAGGCCTTGTTAAAGGGATACATCAAAAAATTCTTCAGGCTATGGTCTGCCAATCAATGGAAGCGTGAGCGCTTCGCCCCCTCCTTCCACCTGGATGACTGGAATGTCGACCCCAGGAGTTGGTGCCGGTTCCCGATTCTGTCTGGCAACTTTGACAGGGAATTGGAGGACCTGGATAGCCAGTGATCAGAAATCGATGGTCGGTAATCAGCATGAGGAGTACAAACCACCGATCACCGATTACCGATTACCGATCACCGACAGGGCTTGGCTTTTGGTATTAAGCTAATATCTTTACGCCCGCTTAAACTAAAAATAGACGACTTCCCCATGACCTCATACCTTATCTGGAATGCCAGTTCGGAGATCTTCTCATTTGGCTCATTTGCATTGCGCTGGTACGGCCTTTTATTTGCCCTTGGCTTTTTGATCAGTCAGCAAATTCTCTACTACATCTATAAAGTGGAGGGCAAACCGCAAAAGGATGTGGATACGCTGACCATCTACATGGTGGTTGCTACGGTCCTGGGGGCACGGTTAGGTCACATTATCTTTTACCAGCCCGATATGTTTTTGACCAATCCCCTCGGAATCCTGTTGCCTTTTGAGTTTGAACCGAAATTCCGTTTCACCGGATTGCAGGGATTAGCGAGCCATGGGGGGGCCTTTGGAATTCTATTTGCCCTTTGGCTTTATAGCCGGAAGAAAAAACCGGGTCAGAATTACCTTCAGGTACTGGACCGCATTGTCATTCTGGTAGCACTCACCGGGGCGCTGATCCGACTTGGAAATTTCTTTAATTCGGAAATTATCGGCAAGCCGACCGATTCACCCATCGGTGTGGTGTTTGTCAGCCGGATCACGGAAGCGATCATGGACGACAAGACCAGGGATAACCCTGCGGAGTCCATGCAAGTCCGGAAGGATCTTTCCCTTCCTCCGGGCGCTCATGGACGTGTACCTCTTGCCATTTATTTCTTTTTTAAACCAGGCACAAAGGAAGATCAGGTTCGCCAATTTTTGATAGGCGATGTGAAGTTCTATCTCAACCGGCTGACCGAGTTTGTCGACGAGCCAGCCAGTGAACCGTTGCGCTATGAAATAACACAGGAAAAAGAAGGAACCTATGGGGCGCGGGTCAGAACATTCGGCATCGCCAGGCACCCCGCCCAATTGTACGAATCCTTTTCCTGCATACTTCTTTTTGTTTTTCTGTTTTGGCTCTGGAGAAACAAAAAAGAAAATACGCCACCCGGCCTCATCTTCGGATGGTTTCTGGTGATATTGTGGAGCCTGCGTTTTAGTTACGAATTCCTGAAAGAAAATCAGGTGGAATTTGAAAACAGTATGCGTCTCAACATGGGGCAAATTCTGAGCATTCCATTGATCATTGCCGGCATCCTGGTTCTCGCCTATTCCTATAGTCACACCCCCGAACAAACACCAGAACATTCCGATGTCGATAAACTATCCTAGTCGTTCTACGAGGTAAAGTGATTCATGCTGTCCGTTATTTTAGGAATGATCGGTTGTTTTGGAAATCCTTCCACGGGGAATCATTTCACTAAGGAATCAAAAATTGACACGGTCATACTGAATAGCGTCGATACGACGGTGGCGCGGTTGGTCCAGGTGAACAGGATCCTTATCATCGGCAACAACGTAACGAAAGACCGGATCATTTCCAGGGAACTCAGCCTTAAACCAGGTGATACAATTTCGACCACGCGCCTTACTTCGGTTTTGGCCAGGGATAAAAACAAGATCTACAACCTCCGGCTGTTCAACACCGTTACGGTGCGGGTATTGGGACTCATCGGCGACCAAATCGATATCCTGGTGGAAGTAACCGAACGCTGGTACATTTTTCCCTCCCCCATTTTTGAATTGTCTGACCGGAACTTTAACGAATGGTATCAGAATTATAACCACGATTTCAGCCGGGTCAATTACGGCATACGTTTGTACCAATACAATTTCAGGGGACGCAACGAAACGCTGCGACTAACGGCACAACTCGGCTTCACCCGCAAATTTGAATTGAGTTACCAAATTCCCTACATCGATCGGCATCAAAAGCGGGGACTTGTCTTTAACTTCGATTATGGCGAGCCAAAAAATCTGGCGTACTATACGGGAGACCACAAACTGGTTTACTTGCTGTCGCCGCACGTCTTACGACGCACCTATGGCGCCGGAATTACATACAGTTACAGAAAGTCATTTTATGAAACTCATTCCTTCAGCATCGGGTACCGGTCGCAATCCATCGCCGACACGATCGCCCTGCTCACCGATGAAACAAAAGTAAATTATTATAAGAATGGCGCTACGCATCAACAGTCCCTCGGAATTGGCTATTCGTTCAACTCCGATCACCGCGACGTCATTCAATACCCGTTGAAAGGGTATCAATATACGGGCTCGATTTCCTACAACGGCCTGGGGAGTTCTACCGTCAATCAGCTGGAACTCAATATCACCCAGGCGCGGCATTGGAACCTCAAAAGAAAATACTATATATCGAACTTCACATCGGCCTACATCAGTAACCCCACGTCGCAGCCGTACGCCTTGTACAGCGCGTTGGGTTACCGTAGGCAATTTGTTCGCGGTTATGAAATTTACGTCATAGAGGGACCGTGGTTTTTTCTCAACAAGACCACCCTTAAGAAAAGAATTTTCAGCCGGGCGTGGCGATGGGAAGATATGCCATTGGAACAGTTCCGGCACATCCCGCTGGCCATCTACGTGAAAAGTTATGTGGATTGGGGATATGTTCAAAATTATCCCCTCTACCGGCAACTGGATATCAATACAAGACTCTCCGACCGTCTGTTGGTGGGGGCAGGTGCCGGTGTTGACGTTGTATCACTCTATGATCTGGTCTTTCGCTTTGAATACACCTTTACCAGGGAAGGAACCCATGGGTTTTTCTTTAATGTAAAGAAGGAGTTTTAGTTTCCTTAGCCACGAAGACACTAAGACACTAAGTTTTTTTAAGTTTTTGCGCTTTCGCTTACCTTACCTCAAATTTTCTTCGTGACTTTTATACAACTATGTGTATTGAATTTCCTGTCATTTATTCCTGAACACGGCGAACTCGGATAGCTATCTGATAGCTATCGGGGGGCACAACGTGAACCCTCAAAATTTCGCCGTGTTCGTTGTGCCTGCCCCGGCTTGCCTGCCCCGACGCGTCGGTGGTCGGGGACCTTTTCAGTGCCTGGTTAGGTAGCTTTCTAAGTGCGAAGAGCTAAAAATCAAAAAACCTTAGTGTCTTAGTGTCTTCGTGGCCAGCAAATTTGTCAGGAAAACCGTATCCCCACTCCCCCCTAAATTAAATTTGATTTGCCCAACTTCATCATGAAATCATACGAAGTTGAACCCATTCAAAAATACCGGGCTCCTGATGCTATTTTTCATCGCCGGGCAAGCCTCCTGCGCACAGAGTGTGTCTACCCTAATGGGAGGGCGGTCTGCTGGTATAGCCTACGCCTCGTCAACCCTTCATGACGAATGGTCCCTGCTCAATAATGTGGGGGGCCTTTCGAAAGTAACTCAACCCAGCGCTGCTTTTGCCTATGATGTCCGAACCGGTCTGATCGGCGCAAACAGAATGGCGGCTGTTGTGGTAGTGCCTTTCAAAACGGGCTGTTCCGCCCTGGGGCTATTTCGCTTTGGAGATGAGCTCTATAATGAACAGCTGATTACCCTGGGGTATAGCAATCAATTGGGAATCGCTTCCCTTGGCCTCAAGGTAAATTATGTTCAGTACCACGCCGAAGGATTCGGGACACAACATGCGGTGAGCTTGAACTTCGGCGGCCTTGCTCAACTTACGCCTCAGATTTCGGTGGGCGCCTATATTGTCAACCTCAATCAACCCAAACTTTCTACC
>Ga0193731_1000221_pt1 | contig 19967 bp, 17 predicted proteins | sample U1a2metaG_FD_144920 | JGI IMG/M metagenome (GOLD analysis project Ga0193731, IMG submission 144920) | Soil microbial communities from a riparian zone of the East river system, Colorado, United States - U1a2 | ecosystem: Environmental > Terrestrial > Soil > Riparian zone | place: USA: East River...
GCGGGATGTCGCTTGATGGTCGGTTGACGCGGGCTGCCGTCGAGCCTCGCTGGATCACCGGACGTTCCGCCCGAACTCACGCTCGTGAGCTTCGCGCGCACGTGGACGCAGTGCTCGTAGGAGCGGAAACAGTGCGCGCGGACAATCCACGCTTAACCATACGGGACACGCGTTCGGCGCGACAACCCTGGCGGGTTGTGCTGACTCGTTCAGGCAAACTTCCACGGCGAGCCCGCTTGTTCTCCGACCGCTTGGTTACGCGAACGCTGATTTACGAAGGACAGTCTTTGGCTGGCGTTCTAAAGAATCTAGGCAAACGAGGTATAACAAATGTGCTCATCGAAGGCGGGGGTGAAGTGCTGAGCCAAGCGCTCGATGCACGTCTCATTGACAAAGTGCAACTCTACCTGGGTCCAATATTGACCGGAGGACCAGTGATCGCGTTCGCGGGCCGGGGAGCAACAAATGCGGCGAATGCGCTACGACTACGCCGCGTTTCATATCAGCGCATTGGGCAAAGTGTTTGCATCACGGGATATCCCGAGGTGCTTCCATCCAAATAAAACGGAAAACTTTCCCGTCGGACTTCTGTTTAATTATTGGGAGGTAAAATGATGAAGAAACTTCTGTTAATTGGACTGGTGGCGGGGGGCTTGAGCTTTGCTGCGGTGCCACGTTCCGATGCTCAAGTCTACTTCTCGATTGGGTTCGGACCGGGCTATTACGGATATTACCCTTACGGCTACTATTATCCGTATCGTTATTACCGGCCGTACTATGGCCACTACCGGCCTTACTATTGGTACGGCGGGCATCGTTACTACCGTCACCACCGTCACCATCATTATCATCGGTACTAAGCCAGCGTAGAATCCAGAAAGTCCTGACTCAGCTGGCTCGAAAGCAATTTCGAGCCAGCGCCTTTTTAGGAAACGACTGTTGCGCGAAGAATGCAGAAGCAGAAAATGCCGGTTCTACTTTTTTGAATTAGGCGACCCCCCGGGGCTTTTGGCCGGCTGATCGATTTGGAACTCTCTCTTCAGCTGCTGAATCAGCGCCGGCAGTTCCTTTTGACGTTCCGCTTCGATCTGTTGCCGGAGCGATTGTTCGACTTTCCTGCGTTCCTGAACGTAGCGGGATTCAAACTGAGCACGCTCTTGCGGGGTCAGACTAAGACCAGATTGACGAAGCGCCGCATCGGTTTCCCGCTTGATCGTCTCCCGGCGCAAATTTTCGCGCTGACGCATGACGTTGCGCTCTTCCGGGCTCATCCGCATCCAACGCTCGGCGTTCCGCCGGAAGTTCTGCCGCGCTTCCGGTGGCATTGCCATCCACCGGTCACGTATGCTCTGACCCGCCGGTCCGCGTGAAGGTCCCATGCTTTGACCTGCCGGTCCGCGCGGAGGTCCCATACTCTGGCCCGCCGGTGGCCCGTGCGGAGGGCCGCCCATCGGCCGGCCCATCGGTCGGTGCGATTGCTGTTGCGGCTGCCCTTGCGCGATAGCGCAGGATAAGAGCAGAACCGACGATGCGACGACTACTTCACAACGTCGGCTTATCTTCCCACACGGTATTTTCATCCCAGGCGATCAATTCATCCAGATCAGCCACGACGTCATAATCCTGTGGATCGACTTTAGCTACCACGTCTAAATCGCTTGCGGACGTTGTCTGCGAGACTGGACGATGCGTGGCGACAGCCATGCCGACCACAACGATTGCCACAGCGGATGCTGCAACAAGTCTTCGCAGGTTAAACCAGTTTCGCGCCCGCTCGAAACGGGTCGATTTCTGGCGGATCTGTCTTACCACGTTCCGGGCAAAGAATGGCGAAAGGGTGGGCCCCGGAACACGGCCGAGAACATCCCACAACTGTTTGTCATCTTCAGGTTCCATAGTCTCCACTCAATTGAACTATTTGCAGCATCGGAAGTTGCGCTGGAATGGGTGCCGAAAATGATACTTTAGATTCCTGGGGCCTCAAGGAAACCCTCGAGTTGTCGGATACGGGTCGGATGCCGCATTTTGCGCAAGGCCTTTGCTTCAATCTGACGAATCCGCTCCCGGGTAACTTGGAATTGCCGTCCCACTTCCTCCAGCGTTCGGCTGTAGCCATCGATCAACCCAAATCGTTGCTCGAGCACTTGCCGCTCCCGATCGGTGAGCGTCTCAAGTACGTCCTTAATTTTTTCCTTCAGCAAAACAATGGCCGTCATGTCACTCGGGTTTTCGGCGCCCCTGTCCTCAATAAAGTCGCCGAAATTAGTTTCTTCGCTCTCGCCCACTGGTGACTGAAGCGAAATTGGTTGCTGCGCCATCTTCAGGACTGCCCGAACCCGGTCCACTGGCAGGAGCACTTCTTCGGCCACTTCTTCGGGCGAAGGTTCTCGCCCGTATTCCTGCACCAGCTGTTTTTGCACGCGCATGAGCTTGTTGATCGTCTCAATCATATGCACGGGAATTCGGATCGTGCGCGCCTGATCGGCGATGGAGCGCGTGATGGCCTGGCGAATCCACCACGTCGCGTAAGTGGAAAACTTATATCCTCGCCGGTATTCGAATTTCTCAACCGCCTTCATTAATCCCATATTGCCTTCCTGGATCAGGTCGAGAAAAGAAAGGCCTCGATTGGTATATTTTTTTGCAATGGAAATAACGAGACGAAGATTGGCTTCCACCATTTCGGTCTTGGCCTTGAACGCCTGGCGCAGCCAACCTTTCAGCGTCCGATACTCTTCGGCATAGTCAGAAAGCGAAAACCACAGGCTTGTCTCTAACTCACGGATCTTGTTCAGGAGTTGCAGCCGCCTTTTTTGGCTGCGAGGATTTTTCGCAATCTCAGTTCGCAGGTAAAGTGACGTGTGGTGCGCGTCGTCCGCCAGGTGCACAAATTCCTCCGTGACTCTCTGCTTGAGGTAAAAATGTGGATAAATCCGCTGCAGCGAAGCCATTTTTCTTTGCAAGCCTCTCACCTTATGCGACCGCTTCTTTGAGGAGTTACGTGCAAGCTCGCAAAATTGCTGAGTGACCGACGTGCTTAGTTGTTCGACTTGTTTGCACAGACGCGGGAGCTTCTTCATGTATCTCTCGCGGCTCTCGATTTTCTTATCGAGAATTACCCGGTCGAACCGTTCGCGGCCCTCAAGTAGCTTGCTGGCCAGATCCAAATGGGCGCGCGCGACAAAGCCAAAGCGACTGATGTGCTTCTGCACCATCGCTTCGGCGTCTTCAATTCGTTTGGATATTTCAACTTCTTGTTCCCGGGTTAGAAGTGGAACCTGACCCATCTGCTTGAGATACATCCGCACCGGATCGTCGAGGATATCAACCTTTGTCTCCGGTCTCTCATCTTCCTCTTCGTCCTCGTCTGCATCTTTCTTGCCATCCTTATAGCGATCCACTTCGGACGCTTCGATAATGTCGATCTCCAGACGGCGCAGCCGCGTCAGGATCAGATCCAGTTCATCGGCGTCGGTGACCCCTTCTGGCAGCGCCTCGTTTAGATCGTCAAACGTGAGGTAGCCTTGCTCTTTTGCCAGCTTGATCAGTTCGCGAATGCGATTCTGGACTTCAATAGCCGAATACAAAACAGACGCCGGCGCGATCCCTTCCGGCTCAGACAGCCGTCCATTATCTGATCGCTTTGGTGCCCGCGTGACGCGCGTCATTTTCAGGGCAGTAATTCGTCGCTGTCTCTTCAGATTCGCTCGCACAGCAACATGTCTTTTTGGTACACGGCGCTTAGGCTTGCTGCGGTTAAGCCGTTGAGCCGACGACTGTCGGCTGCCTCCCCTTCGTTTCGAATGCCTGGCCAAGATTGTGCGGTTACGGATTTGACTAAGACGTTCGACCTTCCACGCGGCTATGGATCGACAACTAATTGTCGGCCGGGCCAGCGGGCTGCGAAAGCTCGTGGAGCTGTTCCTGCAGGTCAAGGATTTGTTTTTGCAAATTTATTACGTCCCCGGTGCTCAACTCTGGTAGCCTTAAACGATCCCTTGCGATGTCGAGCTGACGCCGCAACGCCGCCTGCCGAAGCCGCAGCCACGGAACGGCGACCGAGTTCGGAGGCGTCTTGAGATGAAGCCAACCCGAAATGATGTCCTCTTCCTCCGGTTCAAGGCTAGCCAAGAACGCGCTCAGGGAAGCGGAATCGTTTGGTCTCACTTCGCTTTCGAGAATTCGCTCTAGAAAGTAGGTGCTTGGTAATTGCGATAGCACTTCGCGCCAGCTCTGAGCTTGAAGAAATTCATGAGCTTCCTCGCTGCGCAATGCAAGTATGCAAAGAAGTGCGATGTCATTTGGTGGAACCAGTTGTTGGCGCCGCTCTGTTGTCACTTCACTTGGGCCCTTCCGTACTTGTTTCGGCACCAACGCTGCGAACGCCGAAGCCGAAACGGCAAGCCGCGCACTTATTTTGCTGATGACTTCTCCGCGCATCACCAGGTCATGCACATGAGATACTGTCTCAGCCAATGTTCGCGCTACCTCCATCTTCGCGCTTAAAGAATTAAGATCGACATCGGCTGTCTCGCGCTCGATCCAATAATCAAAAAAATCGCGCGCGTCTGCTATGCGCTTCTCAAAGGCAGTTTTGCCTTCACGCCGGACGAGCGAGTCCGGATCTTCGCCCGCCGGCATTTCGGCCATGCGCACAATCAAATCATTCTGAAGCAGGGCATCGAGCGAACGTTCGGCGGCTTTCTGGCCTGCTACGTCGGCGTCAAAGCAAAGCACAACTTCATTGACGAAGCGTTTTAAGACACGTGCCTGGGCCTCCGTAAACGCGGTCCCCTGGGGCGCGACGACATTCGTGATTCCAGATTCGAAGAGACTGATTAAATCAAGCTGCCCTTCGCACACAACTGCACAGTCAGCCTCAATTAGGGCGCGCTTACTCTTGTCGAGGCCAAAAAGTACGCTGCCCTTTCGAAAAAGCGCCGTTTCAGGCGAGTTTAAATATTTCGCGGCGCCCTCCTTGTCCTGCAGAAGGCGTCCACTGAAAGCGATTACTTCAGCGACGTCGTTGCAAATCGAGAACATGATTCGTCCACGAAAACGATCATAGGACCTCTGCGATTTGATGCCCGCGGCGGATTGGTCGGGCGGATTTTCGCTCTCATCCTTCACTTTGACGAGTCCGCTCGCGATGAGGTCGCGCACATCATAGCCGCGAGAGCGCGCCCAGGTACCGAATGCATCCCACTCATCAGGCGCGTAGCCAAGTTGCCAGCGCTTCGCGATCTCCACTGTAATCCCTCGGGACCGCAGATATTCTCGCGCCGCCTTGCCCACTTCTCGTTTGATAAGATTTTCGTGGAACCATTGCGCAGCCTCAGCATGCAACTTGAGCAAACGCTGGCGCAATTCGCGTTGCCGCTCTTCAGCGCCCGCCCCACGCGCGCCCGACTTCTGGACCACCGTAATGCCAGCTCGCGCCGCGAGTTTGCGGACGGCGGTGGGAAAATCGACATGCTCGTAATCCACCACAAACCGGAAGACGCTCCCGCCTGCGCCGCAGCCGAAACAATGAAACGTTTGCCGGCTCGGACTCACCATGAACGACGGCGTCTTTTCCTGATGAAAGGGGCAGAGCGCCTTGAAATTGGTTCCCGCGCGTTTCAGGGGAAAATACGAACCAATTACTTCGACGATATCGTTCGCGGCGGCGATTTGCTCGATCGTTTCCGAAGGGATCGTTCCCATGCGCGCCTGATTATTTTTACCTCGTTTGATTTTTGAAGCGATGGCAAACTTACGCAGTGCGGTCTCTTGTCCAAGCTGCGAGAATCAAATTGCTAATCTCGTTTCTGATTTGCTCTTTGACAGGCGTCGCGCCTGCTTTAGGGCGCGAGGCGATTCGTAAAGGCGATGTGGCAGTTGTGCCACTGCGTGGCGAAGTTGCGCCCGCGCTATTGGCATTTTTGCGGCGCGCGGTAAAAACAGCCGAGACCAGTGAAGCCTCCGCCATCGTTTTTGACATGAACACGTACGGCGGCCGGCTGGATACGGCGGCTGATATCGTGAACGCGCTCAATCAAACTAAGATCCCGACTTACACCTTCATCAATACAAACGCTGGATCGGCTGGTGCGATTATCGCCATCGCCACGCAACACATTTTTATGGCGCCGGTGAGCGCCATTGGCGCCGCGGCGCCGATTCTTCCTACCGGTGAAGATCTCCCGGCAACCGCCAAGGAGAAGACGATTTCGTATTGGTCGGCGCTTATCCGTGGCTCGGCGATCAAGAACGGTCACAACCCCGATATCGCCGAAGCCTTCATGAACAAAGATAAGGAAGTAAAAATCGGCGATCGCGCCATTCACCCCAAAGGCGCGGTCCTGACTTTTAATGCGCAGGAAGCAACTGAAAAGATCAATGGCAAACCTCTGCTCGCAGAAGGGGTTGTTGATTCGATTGCCGATCTCACGAAAAAAGCCGGGCTCAAAGGCAACATCGTCACGATCGAGCCAACCGGCTTCGAACAAATCGCGTTTTGGATTACTGCGCTTGCACCGTTGCTACTGCTCGGCGGAATTCTTGGAGCGTATCTCGAGTTCAAAATTCCTGGCGCGACGTGGCCGGGAGTTATCTCTGCATTGTGTTTCGCTCTCTTTTTCCTGGGGCATTATCTAGCCGGCCTCGCCGGCTGGGAAGTGGTCGGGCTATTCCTTCTCGGAATGGTTCTCGTCATGATCGAGATACTTTTCTTCGCGCATAGCACGATCGTTTTCGGTGTCGTCGGCGTGTTTCTAATGCTCGCGTCATTGCTCTGGACAATGATCGATCGCTATCCGGGACAGAACTTTTTTCCGACTGGTAAAATGCTCGCAGTGCCGTTGCTCAACATGTTCATCGCAATTGTGGGATCATTCATTCTTATCGCCCTCCTCGCGCGGTATCTGCCGCGCACGAGCCTTTATCGACGATTCGCCTTGATGGACTCAAATCCACCGGGCCCATCGCTGGCTGGCGTACCACGACAATTCGCGACCGCACTCGCGCTGACACCCGGAGACCACGGCACTGCGGTGACAGTCTTGCGACCCAGCGGAAAGGCGCGTTTCGCCGATCGAATCATCGATGTTGTCACCGAAGGTGAATTCATCGCCCCCCAAACATCCGTGACCGTCATACAAACCGACGGAATGCGAGTCGTCGTGAAGAGCGCGGCGCAAAGCTGAACGGCATTAGCCGCCAGCTACGACTCGAACAAATTCGATGCGATCGCCTTCAGCTAGTGAGCGCTCTGCCCATTCATGTCGATGCACGGCGAGGCCGTTGTGCTCCACCAAAATCGATTGCGGCGGCAATTGATAACGATCGATTAGCTCTGCGATCGTTTTGGCGTCGCGTGGATCGACTGATTCGCCATTAAGTGAAATCGTCATGGCTTTGCCACGTTATATCGATTCACGTTTCAGCATCGTTAGCGAATCACGGAATCCCGCCAGTTCTTCGTCGGTTCGTTCAACCCTGGGCGTTCGAAGTTTCTCTTCATGGGCCGCAAAGAGCCTGGTCCCAATCTTTCCAGACCGGCTCAATGCCACGGCGGCGAAGGACAGCGGCGATTTCCGCCGGGGAACGTTCGTCGCTGATCTCAAATTGGCCGGTGGCGAATTCGTCTTCGCCGTCCTGGTATTCGGGCGCAACGATGCGACCGCGGACGGTGCGATGAAGATGTTCGCGGCCTTGCCGGGTATAACCGCCAGGCTCGGTGTGGCTACCAGCACTCATCATTGTTACGCCGATCAAGGCCAGCGAATCCCGCAGGGTCGCACGCTCACGGGTGCTGAGCACGATGCCAAGCTGCGGAAAAGTAATCCGCAAGGCGCAGACCAGCTGAGCCAACTCGCGATCCGTCATCGAGAAAAGCGGACGGAAACCGCCAGCCGCCGGGCGCAACCGCGGCAGGCTCACTGTGATTTGCGCCTGCCAGCAATGCTTAAACAGATGTTCCAAATGCGCTGCGAGCGCAATGGCTTCGTCCCGCCAACGCGATAAACCAATCAACGCGCCGATACCGAGTCGGCGAAACCCAGCAGCATACCCGCGCTCGGCGCAATCGAGCCGAAAATTGAAATCGCGTTTCGGACCGGCAGTATGCATTTCGGCATAGACGCCGCGATTGTATGTTTCCTGATATACAACGAGACCCTCCGCGCCGGCCTCGACAATCGGTATGTAATCCTCCGTTTTCATCGGACCGACCTCGATCGAAATCGATGAAAAATCCGGCACGAGCGCGCGCACGCATTCAGCGAGATAATCCGAGCTCACAAATCTCGGATGCTCGCCCGCAACGAGAAGGATTTGGCGAAACCCCTGACGAGCGAGATGCTGGGCTTCGGCGACGACTTCAGCCACGTCGAGTGTGACACGGAGAATGGGATTATCACGCGAGAACCCGCAATAGTGGCAGTTATTGATGCATTCGTTGGAAAGATAAAGCGGAGCAAACAGACGCATCGTGCGTCCGAAGTTTTGCAGCGTGAGCGAATGGGAAGTTTGCGCCATCGCTTCGAGCTCCTCGTCGGCTTTTGGCGCGAGCAGATGCTCAAATCGCTCGACCAAGTCCGATTTCTTCAGAGCCAAATTGTCAAGAGTCCCGATGAATGACATCAGAATAATTTCGTGCGCAGGCCTGCATTCGCAAACGCAATCAACACTTTGATTCAGAGAATCCCAACTAGCGGTTCAGCGATTTGAAAGCCGCCGCTCCTTCCCTGCGGCTACAAAAAAAAGCGGCGTCCGGTGTTCCGGACGCCGCTGTATCAAATGTTCTTGCGGACGCTTAGAAGGCGAAATTTACGCCCGTGCGGGCCATGCCGAAGTTGTTTTTCGGCCCATCGACGAAATTCCAACTGAAATCACTTACCCAGCCGATATGCGGGGTGAGACGGATTTCCATGCCGCCCCCCACCTGGCCGATAGCACGGCTCTCGGAACTTGTATGACCAACCGTTTGAATGACGTCGAATCCTTCTCCCGGTTCAGTAAATGCCCGGTTAACTGGCCTTTGTCCGCCACCAAAGATACCGCCGGCGCCGCCAAAAATGTAGGGCGAAAAGCGCGAACAGTGAAACGGATAACGCAACGTCAAAGTACCCAGCACAGCACCGATCGCGTTGTTCTCATGGTGAACGCTGGACTGAAAGATGCCGTCGCTGAAATCGACGAAAATATCTTGGCGCGCCTGTCTGGCATCAACCGCCCAACCTTCAATCCCGACACCGAAGTAACGGTGAAAGAAGTATTTGAGATCGATGCCACCGCCCCAAGCGTGATCGGCCTCGATATAGCGGTCATCTCGCCAATTGTTTCCCGTAAACACGTACGTGCCCCACAGACTCACGTTAAACTCGTTATCGGCGTACCACTCCGGGCAGGGTGGTGGAGCTACCTGTTTCATTTCCTTCCCGGAATACTCGGTTCCAGCTAAAGCTGCTGAGGCAATCACGCCGAACCCTAACAGGCATGACACTAATCTTTTCATTTATTTCTCCTTTTGGTTAAGTTGTCTTTTTACACTCCAAGCATTTCGGAGCGTCCAAGTCAATAACGAAATTCGCTCCTTGGCTCGATTTCCGCAAGCCTGAGCTGGGCCTCCAAAGATTGCAAGCCTTTTTTAACCGGCCTTAGGGTTTCAGTTCCGCCCCGGTATTCGCGTCCGTAATGAGGAACTTCTCATGATGAAACGCAGGATCACCGCGAAACATCAAACGACCTGCGTAACGGCGCTCCAGTTCCACCAGCAGTTCTTCATCTTCCTCTTTCAATCGTTTTAAGACATCGGGGTTAAGGATCACGCGAATCTCGTGGATGCTGTCCTGGTACTTTCGCATGATGGTGTTCAAAGTCCTGTGCAATTCCACGCTGGTAGTCATGGAGGTTTTCACAACGCCGCGCCCGGCACAATAGGGGCAATTTTCGTAGATGGTGTCGCTGAGGCTTTCCTGCGCTCTTTGGCGGGTCATCTCCATCAGGCCGAGTTGTGAAATGGGAAGTACATGCGTTCTGGCTTTGTCGCGAGTGAGACGCTCCTTCATCAAATTATAGACTGCCTGCTGATCTCTACGGCTTTTCATGTCGATGAAATCACTTATGATCAGACCTCCAATATTGCGCAACCGAAGCTGGCGGGCGATTTCATCCGCCGCCTCCAGGTTTGTCTGCAAAATTGTTTTCTCCACATCCCGGCCGCCTTTGTTGCGGCCGGTATTCACATCAATCGCTACCAGCGCTTCGGTCTCGTCGACCACAATATATCCGCCACACTTCAACCAAACTTGCCGGTGAAAAGCGTCGTCAATTTGCTTTTGCACGCCATAAGTCTCAAAAATCGGCGTCGCACCATCGTAAAAGTGGAGTCGATTCCGCGCGCGCCGGGAAATCTGCCCAATCATGTCGATCATCCTGTCCGTTGATTCGCGATCATCACAAACGACTTGGTCGATTTCTTCGGTCAGAAAATCGCGCACGGTTCTCTCTACCAGATCAGGTTCCTCGAACAGGCGGCAAGGAGCCGGGTTCTCCCGAATGGCCTCGTCGACTTTAGCCCATTGATCGAGCAGGAAACGCAGATCGCGTACGAAATATCGGGCGCGCTGGCCTTCGCCAACCGTGCGAATGATGACTCCAACCCCTTCGGGAACATCCAGTTCGCGCAAAATCTTCCGTAGCCGCTCGCGTTCCTTTGGGCTCTCGATTTTGCGTGAGATACCGCTGTGATCACTGAAGGGCATCAGAACCAGGTAGCGCCCCGGAAAACTGAGATTGGTTGTCACCCGCGGCCCTTTCGTACCGATCGGGCCTTTGGTTACCTGCACGATTACATCCGAGCCGACCGGGTAAATGCTGGGTATATCCTTTACGGTGATTCGTTTTCGAGGCCGCTTGTTTCCCCGCCGATCTATTTCTTCAATGCCGCTGTCAAGCGCAGCCGGAATCGCATCCCAAAAGTGGAGGAACGCGTTTTTCTCAAAGCCGATGTCAACAAACATCGCCTTCAAGCCCATCTCGATGTTTCTGACCTTGCCCTTGTAGATGCTGCCGACGATGTTCCGCGAGCTCTTACGTTCGACGCTGTATTCCTCCAGCCGGCCGTTCTCGAGCAGGGCAACGCGGGATTCGAGTCTTTCTACGCTGAGTATGAGCTTGTTGCCGGTCTTTCGAGAGGAAAGTCCCAAAATCCTTTTTACCTTGTCTATCATAAAATTGAAATGGTTGAGTGGTCATAAGCAAACTGCCAATATGTCTTGCCGTTGGTGGTCCTGACCGGGAATTCATCTTGTTGTTCCGCGCCGGCGGCTGGGCGGTGGGGGCGCAGGCGCAGGCTGCGGATGCACTCCAAAGAGCCGTTGAAAGAAGTTGCGGGGCGGGGCGGGCGCCGCAGGCACAGCGCGAGCCACAGGAGCGCTGGCTCGCCGTCGCACCTTTCCTTGCGTGTCGGCTTCCGGTTCGACATCAGGCGAGGCGTCGGAACTTGCCATCTGCGCAGTGGCGCCTTGCCCGTTATCGGCACCTTCCTCATCCTCACTTCCGAGATTTCCTCCGGCGTCGTGATAAGCCACTGATTTGATCAATTGGAGCGGATTGGCGTGATGTGCGGGTGCGAGCCAGGCGACCTGCATATTGAACTTTCCTTGATCCTGGCCGAGCGCGCGTTCGAGAATGCGCGTAGCGATCGGGCCCGCAACCTCGCCGCCATGCCCAGACGCGCCCTGCACCATCACTGCGACGACATACTTCGGATGATCAAATGGCGCGAAACACGCAAACCACGCCACATTCTCCTCGTGGCCACGGTCGGTGGCCTGAGCAGTGCCGGTTTTTCCAGCCACCACAACGTCTTTCAAACGCGCTCTGCCGCCGGTTCCTCCATCTTCGTTAACAACTTTCCAAAGGCCTTTGCGCACAAGCTCAATTTTGTCAGATGAGATTTCCTGACGTAAGTCTGATCGCACTCGTGGCGTCTGAGGCACTGCGACGTTGCCATGCTCGTCCAGCACAGGAGAACCGTCTTGCTTTAAGACTCTGTCAACCAGCCGGGGATAATAGCACACGCCGCCGTTTGCGATCGTCGCGTAGGCCATCGCCAATTGCAGAGGCGAAACAAGCGTGTAGCCCTGGCCGATCGAAACATTGGCCGTTTGCGCCTGCGACCACCTCTCCTGGGGATGGTGAATTTGCATCCACTCAGGTCCCGGCATATTGCCGGTTTGTTCACCTGACAGTTGCAGGCCCGATTCTTGGCCGATGCCTAACATTTTGCCAATCGCGTCGATCGATTGAATGCCAGCCGCGTTACCATACTGATAGAAAAAGGAGTCGCACGACACCTTGAGCGCATCGGCAAGTCCGATGGTCCCGTGCGTATAATGTTTTTCGGCTACCCAACATCGGAAAAAATGATCGCCGTAACTCACGCCGCCACCGCAGCTGTACTTGGCGCCTGAGAGATTTTTCGTGCTGCTGCGCAGACCGGCGAGTGCCGTGATGAGCTTAAACGTTGAGCCCGGCGGCAAGCAGCTGATTGCACGGTTGACCAGCGGATCGCCCTCGTCTTTTTGCAGCGCTTGCCAATCCTTCGCCTTGATGCTTGGAATGAAAGTATTTGGATCAAATGATGGAACAGTAGCCATCGCCAGGATGTTGCCATTGTTTGGATCGACAACCACCGCACCTGCCCGGCTCACTGCGCGCAGCGCCTCCTCCGCAATCGCCTGAATGCGTGCGTCGATCGTCAGGAAAACATTGGCGCCTTGTTGTGGGGGATCTTCACGCAGGACACCCTCGATCGTCCCCTTGGCATTCTTGCGCAAATACCGCACACCCGGTTTCCCGCGCAGATATTCGTCCATCGATTTTTCAATGTTCGATTTTCCTTCGACGTCCTGCTGATAGAAGGTGAACTTCCCCGCTTCCTCCTTGTCGATGTCGTCAGGCATGCCGACGTAACCCAGAATATGGGCGGCCAGCGCGCCATAAACATAAGAGCGCACCGGTTTAATCGCGATATCCACTCCCGGCAATCCGACGTCGTGCTCGGAGAATTTCGCTAGCGTGGGAAAGTCGATGTCTTTTACGTACGAAAACGGGACCTCAGTGTCGTTGCGGAAATGTCGCTGCAGCTTGGCCGCATTGTAGTCGCGCGCCAGATCCAGGTCGTTAAGACGTGGGACGATCCCGTCATTGACAATTCTAATGATGTCGGGCTCCTTCTGATCCTTCGGCATCCCGTTGATGATTGCTCGATATTCAGACAAGGGCGGCGAACCAAAGCGTTCGCGATAGCCTTTCACCATTTCCGGCAAATAGAAATCGACCTCATAGCTGGCGCGGTTCTGTACCAGAGTCACGCCGGTGCGGTCTTTGATCTCACCGCGCACGGATGGGATGCGCACAGTAGCTTGAGAGCTGCCACGAAGCTGTGAAGTCCATTCCGAGCCGTGAGCCACTTGTATCCACCAGAGCCTGAGGCCGAGACCGCCCATGCCCAACAGCATTAGTAAGCCAAGAAATTGAATCCGGATACGCGAAGCCACGCGGCCTTTGTTCATTCGAATCGCCTCCCTTCAGGACCGTACTGGTAAGCCGTCATTCGCCCTATCCACTGGAGAGACCAGAACACGATCGGTGCCACGAGCATGGCAACGATGCCGGGCCCGCCGATTTGCCACCAAATTTCATGGGTAAAAACAACCGACCCACGGCGAAATGTGATCATCAGGTATTGCGCCAAAACTATCAACGAAGTGAAAATGCCGCTCAGGATACAATGCACTTCCCAGTGGCCGCGGACAAAGAGCGGCCTGAGCCCATGCATTATTCCTGCCAGCACACCGTACAGGAGTATCGACGATCCGGCCGAGATTTCAACTTTTCCACCAATCACCTGCACGGTAAGCGCATCCAGCAAAACGCCTGCGTACAGAGCGAGCGCCAGCATGAGGGGAAACGGGAGAGCCATTGCTCCATAAAAAACAATTACAGGCACAATATAGACATGTGCATTGTAGAGCCACGGAAGCGCTGGGATGAAAAGCTCCGCAATCTGAGCCGCCAGCACCAGGAATAGCAAAAGAAAAAAGAATATCATCTTCGCCCTGTTACTACGAATACATCCTCCAGGTGCGATAGATCGACCGCTGGGGTCACTTGCGCTTGTCCGTCCAATTCCCGGACGCGATAACTCTTCACCGCCCCGATGAGCAAGCCCGACGGAAAAACGCCTCCTACGCCGGAAGTATAAACCTTCTGTCCGGGTTTGAGGTCAGCCTGCTTTGATAAGAAATTCAGATCCAGAAGTGGCGTCAATCCCGTCGTCACTCGCTGTCCAGAGACGATTCCCTGTTCGCGGCTTCCTTCCACTGAGGCCGCAACGCGGCAGGTTTCGTCGGAAACCAACAAAACAACCGAGATGACGTCGCTTACGGTGGTAGTTTTCCCCACCAGACCAACGTCAGTTGCCACAGGCATGTCGGTCTCGATGCTATCTCTCTTGCCGCGGTTAATGGTGACGGTTCGCCACCACGTGGAGGAATCGCGCGCAATAACTTCTGCCGCGATTAACTTGAAGACTGAGCGCTCCCGATAATTCAGCGCGTGGCGCAGCCGGTTTACTTCATGCTCCACATCGCGCAGGCTCTGGTTGGTCGCGCGCAGCTCTCTGTTTTCGACCTGAAGTGCAGCGTTCTCGTGCTCTAGTTGATCGAGCGACTTTAATCCAGTGCGCACGGACGTGATCTGTTTCTTAAGTCCTGAGCCGCTGGTCAAAAATGGGGCGAGCAGCTGATATACTCCAGCCTTGAATTTCTGCGTGGTGTTCGGACCGAAGCTGAGAAAATAGCCCAGAATCGCCCCAAAAATCAGCAGCGCGATGATGTTTGTGCGGCTCATTCCGATTTCGGATACCGGATAGCGGTATCAGAAGTGCTTCCGGTTTCCGCTTTCCGCTTTCCGGTTTGGTTAGCGCCACTGGCGATCCGCTGAGGCGACCTGACGCAAAAACTTAAGTTCATTGAGGCATTTGCCGGTCCCTTCGGCGACTGCGCTGAGGGGATCTTCAGCTACATGGACAGGCAACCCTGTTTCCTCACTCAAAAGCTTGTCAAACCCACGCAGCAACGCCCCTCCGCCTGCGAGTACCAATCCTCGATCGACAAGGTCCGCCGAAAGCTCGGGCGGACAGCGCTCCAGCGTAATGCGTACAGAATCGACTATCGTCGAGATCGGCTCAAGCAATGCTTCGCGGACTTCCTGAGAAGTAATCATGAGCGTTTTAGGCAAACCAGCGACCAAGTCGCGTCCCTTAACTTCTACGCTCGTTTCCTTTTCACTCGGATATGCCGAGCCGATCTTGATTTTGATTTCTTCGGCCGTGCGTTCGCCAACCATCAAGTTGTAAGCACGTTTCATATACTGCACGATCGCCTCGTCCAACTCGTCGCCAGCAACACGCACACTTCGGCTAAATACAATTCCAGAAAGCGAAATAAGGGCCACCTCAGTCGTGCCTCCGCCAATATCGATGATCATGTTGCCGGCTGGATCCTGCACCGGGAGTCCCACACCGATTGCTGCTGCCATCGGTTCTTCGATCAAATAAACTTCCCGTGCCCCAGCATGAGTCGCCGATTCCCGTACCGCGCGCTTTTCAACTTCTGTAATTCCGGAAGGGACGGCGATTACCACGCGCGGTCTCGCGCGCACCTTGCGATTATGCACTTTACTGATGAAATGCCTCAACATCGCCTCGGTAACTTCAAAGTCGGCAATGACGCCATCTTTGAGCGGACGCACCGCGACAATGTTTGCCGGTGTGCGACCGAGCATGCGCTTGGCTTCGTCACCTACTGCCAACACTCTGTTGGTGCCGGCTTGTACGGCCACCACCGACGGCTCACGCAGAACGATCCCCTGATCTTTTACGTAAACAAGAGTGTTCGCCGTGCCGAGATCGATCCCGATGTCGCTGGATAACCAGCCGAAAAGTCCGTTGAACATGAATTATTTATTAGCAGCACTTTCCAGTCCGAAGGAAGCGCGTCCATCCGTCTGAGCAGATCCTCTTTGCAGGACCCTTCCCCGCGGCGCGATTCGGCCAGGCTGAAACGCGGTAACATGAAACAGTGCGGAGCGCCGTCAAGCGCATATTGTGCGAGTAATAGTGCTCAACTAACAGTGTGTTGCAATTTTAGCAGTTAGTCCATTACTCCTCTATTCCATTACTCCGATGCAAAGAATCGTCGTCGCCCCGTCCATTCTTGCCGCCGACTTCTCGCGACTCGGCGACGAAATTCATCGCGTCGAAGCCGCAGGCGCAGATTGGATTCATTGCGACATCATGGACGGACATTTTGTCGACAACATTTCCTTCGGGCCGGAGATTGTCAGGATTGTACGCGGCCTGACCAATCTTCCGCTCGATGTCCATCTCATGATTGAGCATGCTGACCATTACGTGCCGCGTTTTGTCAAAGCCGGTGCAAACTCGATCACCGTCCATGTAGAACCGGAAGCAAAACACGACGTCGCGAAAACGTTGCACCAGATTCGAGAGTCCGATTGCCGCGCTGGTCTCACTCTAAATCCCGAAACCGCATTCGATTTAATCGAACCATATCTCCACAAAATCGACATCTTGCTGATCATGACAGTGCACCCCGGTTTCGGCGGCCAACCGTTTCGAGCTGATCAAATGCACAAAGTCAGGCGCGCCAGATCGCTGAATGACCAGATCGACATCGAAGTGGATGGCGGTATCAACGCGGAAACCGCCAAGGTTTCGATCGAAAATGGCGCAAATGTCCTTGTCGCTGGGACCTCAATTTTTCGCTCAAAGGACTATGCCAAAACGATTCGCGAGTTGCGCGGACAATGACAACAGTGTGGCCTGCCGAGCTTAGTGTATTTCAGCCGCTTCGCCCGCCATCACCGGCTCGGCTTCTTCGGTCGTTTCAGCCATCACTTCGTCGGTTTGCGTGACGCGCACAACTTCTTCGATGGTTGTTTTGCCTTGCGCGACGCGTCGCCAGCCGTCCTGCCGCAAAGTTTCCATGCCTTCGACAATGGCACATTGCTTAAGCTCGCCGCCATCGCGCTTTCGCATAATCAGCTTTCTCAACGGCTCAGTGATGTGGCAAACTTCATAGATCGCCGCGCGACCTTGATAGCCGGTCTGGCGGCATTGATCACAGCCGGCACCGCGCTGGAAGCTCGTGCCTAGTTCCTTCACGGGAAAACCGATCTCGGCGAGGTAGTCGCGCGGATAATCCACCATTTGGATACAATCGGGACAAATCGTGCGCACAAGCCGTTGGGCAATGAACGCCTTCACGACCGAGGAGAGGAGAAACGGTTCCACGTCCATATCGAGCAAACGCGTGATGCCGCCTACGGCATCATTCGTGTGCAGCGTGCTGAAAACAAGGTGGCCAGTCATGGCTGCGCGAATCGCGATGTCCGCAGTTTCAATGTCGCGAATCTCACCGACCATCACTACATTGGGATCCTGTCGCAAGATGTGACGGAGACCTTTGGCGAACGTTAGATCAATCTCCGGTTTCACGTCGATTTGAGATACCCCGGGAATTCGATATTCCACCGGCTCTTCGATCGTGATGATGCGGCGTTGCACTGAGTTGATGCTGCTCAAGAAGCAATAAAGCGACGTCGATTTTCCGCAGCCCGTAGGCCCAGTGAGAAGAATGATTCCATTGGGCTGTGCCAACAAATGACGAATGATTTTCTCTTGTTTCTCGCTGAGATCGAGCCGGTCAAACCCGAATTGCTGCTCGCCGCGGCTGAGCAATCGCAGACTGATCGACTCGCCGTTCACTGTAGGAATGGTCGAAACACGCACATCGATGTTTGCATTACTCGCCTGCAAATTCATGCGTCCATCCTGGGGCAACCGGCGTTCGGCGATGTCCATGTGCGACATCACTTTCAGGCGCGAAATGATCGCCGACTGCAAGACCCGCAACTGCGGCGGCACAGCGACTTCGTGCAAAATTCCGTCAATTCGATACCGAATTCGCAGATCGTTTTCGAGCGGTTCAACGTGGATATCGGTCGCGCGTTCCAAAATCGCTTCGCGAATAATCTGATTGACGAATTTCACCACGGACGCCTCGGGATCGTCCGCATTCAGCTCAATGGCGGTTTCGGTGTCGTGGAACACCTCGAAGGCACGATTGGTCTTCAGGATTTCGTCGAAAGTTTCCGCGCCGACGCCGTAGAGCGTTTTCATGGCGCGCAAAAGCTGCGCGCGTGGCACCAGCACCCACTCGGGCGGCTTTTTCAAAAGCTGCGCCGCGAGCTGACGGCCGATGGAATTGAAAAGATCGTACGTTGCCAGCACGACCGAATTTTCCTTCACCTCGATGGGAAGAATTTGGTGTTGAAAGACAAAACGACTCGGTAAGACCGATAAAGTAGCGCGATCGATCTTTTTCGCGTCGAGCGAGACAACCGGCACGCGGAAGAAATTTCCGATTGCACCCAGGAACCGTTGCTCGTCCACTTTGCCGGAGTCGAGCACCTGGCCAACCCACGACCCGCCGTTCAGGTTTGTGGCCAACTGCTCGGCTTCTTCGTTCGAGGGTACGCCACTTTCCAGCAGCAAATTGACCAGTGATCGACTGGGAGTTGGGTTCATCAAGGGAAATTCACGGCATGTGTAATGCGCGGCGCACGGGATTGGTAAGCGTGCCGGTGACGCGCATGGAATAATTCTTTTGCAACCGCGCAATGGCGTCGGCCACTTCTGGCGTAAACACGCCGTCAACCGGGCCGCAATAATAGCCTAACCGGCGCAATGCCGTTTGCATTGAGCCTACGTAAGCCGGTTGCAGAATGAGTTGTTCTGAGGCTTTGAAGTAGTAACACCATCGCCAATGGTATCTGGGAGCGAAATCTGTGGCATTTACATGGCGGTCCTGATGGGTGAGTCCGTAGCCGTCTCGTTGAGCCAATGGATCCGTGGAGCGAAAAATGTCGTAATCAAAAATATCGTACTGATCGGCTTGCGCGACGGCAGCGCCCAAGCCGAGAATCAAAGCGAGAGCTATTCGTTTCATAGAAACACACGTTCCTACATATCTTTCGCCGCGGGAATATCGGGCGGCGGCAAGGCTAACTGTTTGCCGGTTTCCGTCTTCGGGCAATCCGGACACTCGTTCTGATCGAGGTCCGGCCCAAAATGCGTCGTGCCCTCCCATTTTTGGCGCAGCCGGTATTGGTCCAGCTTTGTCAAAGTCACCTGCGGGCACATAAGAATGATTAGCTCCTGGCGGTTCTTGCTAGTTGCCGTGCCACGGAACGCCGCGCCGATGAGGGGAATGCGGGAGAGATAAGGAATGCCTTGGTACTGCTTCTGCTTCTGTTCTTGGATCAATCCGCCGAGGATAATGGTCGCTCCGTTCGGAGCAGAAACGTTGGTACGGATGTACTTGGTGTCGATTGTCGGAACCACATTGCCGCTGATCAGTTGGCCTCCACCCGGCACTATACTGTCGAGCTTCTGCAAAATATCGAGCGACACTTCCTTCTCGGAATTAATGAGAGGCACCACCTCGAGCTGAAGCACGACCTTCTTGTACTCGATGCTCGCCTGCACAGCAGCCGTTCCTTGGATCCCGACAGTTCCAACATTACTGAGCGTGTTGACCGGAACTGGAACCTCCTGTCCGGACGCGATGATGGCCTTCTTGTTGTTGCTTGTGAAAACCGTCGGCCGAGACAGAATCTTAAACCTACTGGTGGATTCAAGAAGATGCACAATCGCTGCGAGGTAATTGCCAGCCGCAACATAAATGTTGGTGCCGCTGGTTACGTTCTGAATAATCTGACTGAAATTGATCAGGTTGGATGGATCAATAATGCTATTAGTGAGAGTTCCAGGTGAAACGGAAGGAGCGACACTGGGAATCGGAATTAGCGGGTTGTTGCTTCCGAAT
>Ga0193731_1000223_pt1 | contig 19863 bp, 15 predicted proteins | sample U1a2metaG_FD_144920 | JGI IMG/M metagenome (GOLD analysis project Ga0193731, IMG submission 144920) | Soil microbial communities from a riparian zone of the East river system, Colorado, United States - U1a2 | ecosystem: Environmental > Terrestrial > Soil > Riparian zone | place: USA: East River...
GTGTTTCGGCGCGGCTTACGATATCGGCCTATGAAAATCTGGTGGCGGCCGCCGAGCGAAGGAGCATTATTAATGGTGAGAAAAACACCTTTGTCCGCGTAACGGATTTTATTGGCGTCATCCCCTCCATTACCGGAAAAGTGGAATTGGTGTATGAAGGCGAACAGGAGGGGCCGGGGATTGTGGCGCAAAACCTGGTAGGGAAAGCCATTCGCACTCAATTTGTCAACTATTTTCCCGATCCCGACAAATTCAGAAAACAAAAAGAAAAAGGCCCGTATAAAAAAATCACCGATTGGTTCAGTGAGGGGAATACGGTCGATTTGCTCCACGACCAAAGTAATCCTGAGCACGAAGCATCATTGCGCAAAGTCCCGGGCCTGCTGGAACTTATAAATGAGTTTCACCGTGGGCAAGACATGCCCATGAAATTGTTCATGATGGAATTTGCACTCCACGGCCTGGCGGAATACAGCCTTCTCAGTAAGCACAACCTGACGTCCGGGCTTCAATTCAAGGACTTGCTTAGCAGCATGTTCACCTTGCCCAAGCCGGACGACGAAGATGAGGATGATATCGAAGACGACGAAGCTTTCAAGGGACGAAGGAGACCGTAGTTTTAAATTACCGTGGCTTTTGTTAGCTTTAACATGACAAGATGAAGGCGGAGATACGTTTATACTTACAAAGTTTGATTTCGATTGTAAGAAACGTATCTCCGCAATTTTTTTGATTTCCGCCGCGGGGCATGGTTTTTATTCTGATTTATGAGTAAACAAAAAAAAGAAAAGAAAATCTTTGTTCTCGACACCTCGGTCATCATTTACGAACACAACTCCATCCTCAATTTTGACGAACACGATATCGGAATTCCCATTACCGTATTGGAGGAACTCGACAACTTCAAGAAGGGAAATGACACCAAGAATTTTGAAGCGCGTGAATTCATCCGGCTGATCGACAAGCTGGCCAGGGATCAGATGCTCCACCATTGGAACCCCATCAACGGAAAGGGAAAAGGAAACTTCAAGGTGGTGATGGACACGGGCGGAAATGGTTCCGTTGATGCCAACAAGGTATTCAACGAAGAAAAGGCCGACCATCGTATTCTTAATTCCGCCTTGCTCCTTCAAAAAGAAGAAAAAGGCAGAAAGGTTATCCTGGTCTCAAAAGACATCAACCTCCGGCTGAAGGCAAAAGCGCTGGGGCTGCAGGCGGAAGATTATACAACGGGCAAAGTTCAGAATATCAGTTCGCTCTATACCGGCAGGACAGTAATTGAGGAAACTCACCCGGACAGCATCAACCTGCTTTACGATAAAGGCTACTGCCCTCCGGAAGAAGTCTTAGGGAAGGACCTGCCCATGAAGAACCACTATTACATTTTGAAAAGCGGAAAGAAGTCTGTTTTGGCTTTTTATAATTCCGCCAACGGTATGGTGGAGCACGTGGAAAAGCGAAATGCCTATGGTGTCAAGCCGCGCAACGCTGAACAGGCCTTTGCCATTCATGCTGTACTGAAACCTGAAATTAAACTGGTTTCCATGCAGGGTGTAGCAGGAACCGGCAAGACCTTAATTGCGCTGGCGGCGGCGCTCGAACAGAAAAGGGAATACAAACAGATTTACCTGGCTCGTCCGATCGTACCGTTGAGCAATAAAGACATCGGATACCTGCCCGGGGATATTAAATCCAAATTGAACCCCTACATGGAGCCGCTGTGGGACAACCTGAAGTTTATTCAAAACCAGTACAGCGAAAATGATAAGGAATATTCAAAAATCACCGAGATGGTCACAAACGAAAAGCTGGTCATCACGCCGTTGGCCTATATCCGGGGACGTAGTTTGTCCAACATTTGCTTTATCGTCGACGAAGCTCAGAACCTCACCCCCCATGAAGTAAAAACCATTATTACCCGTGCAGGGGAAAACACCAAGATCATTTTCACGGGCGATATTCACCAAATCGACACCCCTTACCTGGATTCGCAGTCCAACGGATTATCCTACATCATTGACCGGCTTAAAGATCACGAACTCTATGCACACATCACCCTCGAAAAAGGGGAACGGTCGGAGCTCGCCAACCTTGCCAACGAACTGCTTTGAGTGTAAAAAGGCGGTTCTAATACAATGCAAGGTTTAATGCATTATGAAAGGTTTGCTGTAAAAAGGGTCCATTTTGAGCCAAAATGAACCTTTTGCCGGTCCACGGCAAGCAATAATCCGTTTCATTTTTGTGGCTTCCGGAGCAAATCCATCTATTGGCATTCAAACCTTAGCCGGACGTTTTGGCGTGCATTTTAGCGGCTGGATACCATTTGCTTCCTTTGCCGTATTAATACACGAAACGATCACCTGGTTATGATATTGAAGTGGGCATTTAGGTACTTTTCAGAGAGCACGAAGATTGACTATTTGAAGGATCAGGGCATCATGTTAGGCTCGCGCGTCCGTCAAGGGCGAAAAGTATATCTTTATATGTTACGGGACTTTTTTGTAGAAGTCATATACCAGCATGACAACGTCGACATGAACCCGGAAAAGGTAAAGACGTTTACCAGCATCAACAATCTTAACTCTTACCTGGAAAGAGATTTCAGGTCGGCATTTTAAGTCTATTTTTTAGCCAACGCCTTCACCATGGTTTCTCCAATTAAGGCCGGAGATTCCACGACGTGAATGCCGCACTCGCGAAGGATTTTCATTTTGGCTGCCGCCGTATCTTCTGCACCACCAATAATCGCTCCGGCATGCCCCATTCTTCTTCCGGCCGGTGCTGTCTGACCAGCAATAAAACCAACGACGGGTTTCTTATTTCCATTTTCTTTTATCCAGCGTGCTGCAACCGGTTCGTAATTTCCGCCGATCTCACCAATCATTACAATCGCTGTTGTCTCGGGATCATTCATCAGCAACTCCACAGCTTCCTTGGTAGGCGTGCCGATAATAGGGTCGCCACCAATACCAATGGCAGTGCTGATGCCAAGTCCTGCTTTTACAATCTGATCAGCCGCTTCATAGGTCAACGTTCCTGATTTCGAGACAATACCAATCGAACCTTTCTTAAAAACGAATCCGGGCATGATCCCGACTTTGGCTTCCCCCGGTGTAATGACCCCCGGGCAATTCGGTCCGATCAGGCGTGCGCCTTTGTCCTTGACGTAGGCTTTGGCGACCATCATGTCTTTTACAGGGATGCCTTCCGTTATGGCAACAATAACCTCGATTCCGGCTTCGGCTGCCTCCATGATGGAATCGGCAGCGAAAGCAGGAGGAACAAAGATGATGGATACGTCGGCTCCCGTTTTTTCTACCGCTTCTTTGACGGTATTGAATACGGGCCTTCCCAGGTGCACTTGTCCGCCTTTGCCGGGCGTTACTCCTCCCACGACGTTCGTGCCATACTCGATCATCTGGCCGGCATGAAATGAACCTTCGGATCCGGTGAATCCCTGAACGATGACACGCGAGTTTTTATTCACTAACACACTCATTGGCACTTTTGATTAGGTGGGGTACAAAATTAGGATAATATCATTGACGGCCAAATGGTATGTATGTGAGACTCCAAAACCGTAGCACCCTATTTCGTCCCTACGGGACTTGGAATCGTTCAGGTCGACTTGGTTACCGATATTTCACCCCGATGGGGTTTACGTTGTTTTTATTAAGTCAAAATGATCCGCTATGATAACGATGCGTTTTGCTCCTCAAGAGTTGAAATTGTGCCTTTTCCTTTCATTTCCTCGATGGGAATTAAGTTTGAATCACGCGTCAAGTCCCGTAGGGACGAAATATCGGTAACCTCACACAGTAAAATGACCCGAAGTCCCGTAGGGACGAAATATATAATGGTGAGCTCTGTGTAGGTTTAGGAATGGGATACAACAAAAAGCCCCTCGCGGAGAGGGGCTCTTTGTTATCGTTTTTCAAGCTTAATTTTATTTCTCAGAAGGAATTCGTCGTACGCCTCTTTGTAGGAGGGTACATCGGGGGACATCTTAATCGCCTTTTCATACGCTGTTATCGCGTCGATGAAAAGTTTATTCTGTTCATAGAAGCCGGCCAGAATAAGATTGTCCAGAGCACTTTCCTCACTCACCTGGCTGGTGATCTCTCCCAGTGCTTTTTTCACTCGTTCTTGTTCGGCCGGAGCCAGCTTTTTGATCAGGTGCTGCTCTGATTTGCTTTTCCCGTCCACCTTCGATTTCACTTCGACTAAAATCGCGGCTTCATTGGCAAACTTGGGTTCGCTCAAATTGACCTGGAGGCTCTTTTCCGGTGTCTCGGCCTTCAAAAGTTCGTCCTCAAACATATTTTTCAATGTCACCACATAAGGGCCGGTTCCTTTGGCATCCCAGTTAATAATGACCGTGTTATTGTAAATGCTGGAATATTGGTTCTCCGGTAAAAAGACAGTGATGTCTTCCGGTCCTCCGCGGTGTACTGCCCCGGTTGCACTCAATCTGTTTTTCTTTGCTTCTGCCGAATTGCTGCTCAGGATGAAATCGGTGTATTTGTTTAATACACTTGTTCCCCCGCTTACTTTGGCCGCCAGGTCGGCAACCTTATAACTGCCGGCTTGCTTGATCTCAATAGGTTTTCCACTGGAATGTACCAGGCCCAAATAGGCATTTTCAGAGATCTTCAGTTCATCGCCCGTCTTGAGGCTGGTTCCTGTCTTGACGGCCAGCCAGCCGTCGCCGCTTTTCACCTCATTGCTGCCCTTATTGGCCAGTACTTTGAAAGCATAATCCTGTCCAAACGTCCAGGAACTGACGGCTAAAAAGCACATTGCTAATAAAAGATTGCCCTTTTTCATGGTCTTTGTTAAGGTAATTTGGATTCTAAATTAAGAAAAATCGTGCCACGGTTCAATTATTGGTTAATACCCCGGATTTCGGTTTGGTAAACCGCCTGATTAGCTCGTTTTGCACGCTTTTGTAGATATCGTAACAAGGCCCAACCAGAGCCGCAACACCCAAAGTTAGCGCCAAATCCAATTTGAAGCTATACCCTGCATAGGTATAGACGACCAACCCGGAGATGAGTAAGATTTGGGCTAACTGAATCAACACCGAAAGGGCATCAAACCAGGCCGGCAATTTGAGGTCAATCTCGATAAAAAGAACAACCGTAAAAAAACAAACCAGGAAGCCAATGACGTATTTTTCCCATTCGGCTAATTCACTGACGTAATCCTCGTTGAGGATCATGGCCACAATGTTGGCATGAACAACCAGACCAAACATATCGGGATTTGCCCGGCCTGCCACTTTTTTGTTGAGGGGTGTAAAGTATTTATCTATCCAGGTAGCATCGCCAAAATAGGCGCCTAAAAAACCGACAATAACAATATTGTCCTTGAACATTTCGGGTAAGACTTCACCGTTCATAAGTTGATTGGCATCAATTGCATAAAACATGATCGGGTAATTTGTCGTGGTCGTGGATTTTCGCTTTAGGTTTTTCAATCGGATATCCTGGATCTCGACATTGCCGTGATAATTAATAACTTCTTCTTCCTTGTTCCGCGCCAGAAACTTTTTGGTTTTTGCAGAGTCATACAACATACAGATTTGAACCGCAAAGGCATACTCGTCTTTCCCCCTTACAGTATATTTTGGAATGAAGGAACGGCAGAGTTTTACGTCCTCCTGATAGACTGCGCCGGTGACCAGGTTGGCATAGGCATTCCGGGCATGGTCGCTGAAAATCGGATCGGAATATTCAATCGAATCGTATAGATCAATGGCTTCTGCGTTGGAGGCAGAGTCGGACTGAAGTAACTTCGAAACCAGCACCACATTGCCTGCTTGTTCAATCGCGTTGGCAAGCATGAGGTTGCCAAGCGTATCGATCAACTGCGGACAATTTACCGTGTCGCGCAACCCACCCTCGCAATTATAATATCCATCAATACCGATAACCCTGGGTTTATATTGACTAATGATCTGGAGTTGCTGCGCCACCTCTCGTCTTGGTAAATCACCAAAATTCACCAGGATGATTCGTTGGTCAACCAAAGGGTCGTGCCTTAAATTCGAAAATGCATAGTCGGTAAGTTCAAAATCTGAAAGTGCCTGGGAAATGGGATCAAATGCGCTGAAAAGTTTAAAGTCCGTAATATTGGAAGCTCCCCACAACGTCAGGAATACAAATAAGGTGATGGCGAGACTTTGCAACCAAATATTTTTCATAGAAGCCGTTATTGCATCCCCTAAATTTAGAAATTTGAGGCAAATCGTCCTATGCCAGCAAAGAGCCATTCTGATAGGAACTTTAACATTAAGCGCTACCGGGAAGGTCTCCTTAGCGGTGACAGGGTTATCCTGGGTCGTGCGTTAACCCTGGCGGAAAGTGACCGCAGCCAGGATCGGGCAAGGGCTGAAAAACTGGTGGAGGAAATTCTTCCTCAAACAGGCAAGTCCATTCGCATTGGCATCACCGGAGCTCCGGGTGTCGGGAAGAGTACGTTCATTGAAGTGTTTGGAAAATACATCACCTCGGTGGGGACGAAGATCGCCGTTCTAACAATCGATCCCAGCAGCCAGAAATCAAAGGGAAGTATTCTGGGCGACAAGACCCGGATGGACGAATTGTCGAAAGACCCCTTGGCCTTTATCCGGCCCACAGCCGCCCGCGGTGCACTCGGTGGCGTTGCCACGACCACACGGGAGTCCATCCTGTTGTGTGAGGCGGCAGGCTATGAAGTCATCATTGTGGAGACCGTGGGGGTAGGCCAATCCGAAGTAGCGGCGCGCGGGATGGTTGATTTCTTCCTCCTGTTAATGCTGGCCGGAGCCGGTGACGAACTGCAGGGCATCAAAAAAGGAATCATGGAAATGGCCGACGGTATTGTCATCACCAAGTCGGAGGGAGACAATGTCAGCAAAGCAAACCAGGCACAAGCTCATATCAGGCACGCGCTTCATCTCTTTCAGACTCCAGAGTCCGGATGGCTGCCTCATGTGCTGACCACATCGGCCCTGGCAAAAACCGGAATACAGGAAACCTGGCAAATGATTGAATTATTCCGTGTGCATGCAGCCCATAATGGTTTTTTTGAAGCACAGCGAACGCAGCAACAAATGGCATGGTTCCATGCGGCGCTGGAGGCGCTGATCAAAGACAAGATCCTGAATCAGTCCAAACGTGTTTTGGCATCGATCGAAAAACAGATTTTGGCTAATCGGCTTTCGCCTAACAAGGCGGCGAGAGAAGTGGTGAATAAAATCAAATTATAGCACGAGAAAATATGAAATGTCATCCCGGGCACGTACAAGATGACCTATGAAAGATAAGCGAGATTTGACCCGGGACCCCAGCCTGCCCCGAGTCCCTCGCACGAATGAATTTCATAGCACCTTCTGCACCACGAACGCATTTCATAGCGTCTTTCTCCACCTTGATTGCTTCGGGGTACCGGGTCAAAGTTCAATTATCTTTCATAGTTCAGTTTGTGCTTGCCCGGTATGACATTTCATTTTTTTTGGGCTGTGCTGCTTAGTCGGCATTATTTAATCAGAGAAATCAACGGCAGAAAAAGTTTTGAGTCTTGCTTTGGATTTCAACCAGGAACTCAAGGCTAACGAATTAAGCCTTCTTTCCCACAAACCCATACGGACAATGTCTGCACCCACTTTGGCAACAGAATCCCCGTTTGAGATGATACGTCTTGGTGAACACCATTAATCCATTCTCCCAATAAAAATCCGGTTCCGGTTCCTCCTCCTTTTTTTTCCCGGGTTTGGACTTCATTTAAAATTTGAAGTTTAATTTGATATAGCCGCTCCGACCACGCGTGCTAAAGCCGATGATCTCCTGGTAGGGTTGACTGAAAATGTTTTCCACTTTGGCGAGGAGGGTAAATCGTTTGCTGGCTTGCCAGCGGATTCCGGCGTCGATCAATTGATAGGTTTTCACATTCGACTGATTCAATGCGCCAAAGGGACCGAGCGTCGGATCGTAGGCAGCATCCATCCTCGCACCGGCAAGCCGGTAATTCGCTGTCAGGGTTACCGCCTGCAAAAGTTTATACCGGACTTCTGCAAAGGCCATGGCTTTTGGCCTGCGCACCAGGTTGTTGCTTTCCCTTTCCTGATTGATAAACGCACCATTGCTGTACACTTGCACGTGGTTCCCTCCTGTTTTGGTGAGGTCAATATTTTGCGGGGAAAATTTCAGCTTGCCCTCCAGCCACGTGAAATTTCCACTCAACGATAATTTAGAGTTTACCACCGCCGCGCCGGCAATTTCCGCGCCAGTCACATTTTGTTGCGTGATGTTAATATAGGTGTCGCCCAAATAATCCGAAAATGACAATTGATCGATGGCTGTGTTTTTATTCCATAGGTAAACGTATTCGATGGAGTGCTTTACTTCGGTATGAAAAACCGAAGCGGTTAAATAGCTTCCTGATTCAAATTCCTTTTTGAATCCAAGTTCGAATGACACCGATTTTTCAGGTGTCAATGTCTTATTCCCACGCCCGGTGTAGGCGCCAAATCCTTTTGTCGGATCGAAAAGCTGGTACAAAGACGGTGCATTGAAACCGGACGAAGCCGAAGCGAACACCAAGGAAGACTTCGTCACCCTAAGGGAAGGATTGATCTCGAAGGTTCCGTAGTTTCCAAACAAGGAGTGATGGCTAAGTCGTCCACCGAGGGTTAACCCGAGTTTTTCATCCGGTCCGCCTTGAAATTGAGCATGCCCAAAAACATAACGCGTGGTGGCCTGGGTCTTGATGGTATCGTAGTTTGTTTTGGATTCGAATCCTCCGAACGAACTTGAGTAAAAGAAAGTATTGAACGACATCGTTTCGGCGAAGGAGCCGGCACCCACCAGAGCTTTTACCGCTTTATCCTGAAAGTTAGCTTGTATCTCATTGGTACTCAGGTTCCCCCGATAGGTTCCTTTGAAATAATTTCCGTCGAAATGGGAGGCGTCGGTGCGCGATGAATCATTCTCATTCAATCGCCTGGAACCGCTCCAGGAGCCGATCGCCGATACCTTCCACAGCGGTGAAAACTGATACGCTACTCCATAGTTGACCAGGTCGCGATGAAAGGATAGATAATTGTTATCGTCATCCTGATAAGCACCATTATCGATTTCGGCCCGCTGGCTGGTGTTCTTATAGGAGGCAAAGGCGTCCCAGCCCTTTTTCCGGTAGCCGGCTTTCAGATACGAATCGGTCTTTCGAAATCCATCTTTGTCAGGGGCTTTTCCTCCTTTAAGTGTGTCGATCGACGCATTGAGACCTCTGACGTTTTGATGGAAGACGGATCCATTGAAATAAAGGCCATTGTTCAAACTGTAACTTATATCGGCCTGAGGCGACAGGGTACCGGAACCATTTCCAAAACCTCCTGCCTGCATGCTCACAAATCCGTGAACTCCGGTCCCTTGATTTTTACGGGTGATAATATTTACCACGCCGCCGATCGCTGCCCCGCCAAACAGCGTACTATGGGACCCTTCAATAATCTCAATTCGCTCCACATTCGTGAGGGATAGTTCGGACAGGTCCACTACATTATTCGGTGACGATGGATCGGTGATCCGTACACCATCGATCATCACAGCAACCTGGTTGCTATTGGCCCCGCGCAGGAACAGGCTTTGGTTCGTACCGGGTGTCTGGTTGGCACCCACCAGGTAAATACCCTGTTGCCTGGCAAGCAGGTCACCCACGGAGTTATACACCGAGTTCTCAATCTTGTCGCGATTGATAACGGTGATGGCCCGTGGAGCATCCAGGATCCGCTCCTCCTGCCGTGATCCTGAAATCACCACTTCGTCCAGTGTTCGCACACGGAGGGTGTCGTTTTGAGCGGACAGGCTGGCCCCGGTCAGGAGGGCCATGAAAAGCAAGAAAACGGTTTTTGAACGTAATAAAGTTCTCATAGTTGTTTTGGTTTAAAATGAACTACTATGAGCTTCTTGGAGAGAAAAGGAATAAGCCGAGGTTGGCCCTCGAATTACTCATCGCCATTCACCCGAAAGCTCTGATTTTTGTTGGGTGTTTGGCAGGTCTCCTGGCTTTCCACATTACTGACGCCTTCCCGTCCCTCCCCTCTGCCCCTGGGAAAGGGGTCGGGGGTGAGGTGACAGTGGCTAGAGTATCAGTAACTTAATTTGTCCTGCCTTGACAGCCTGACAAATGTGGATCACAGTTGCGGGGACAGCTACGGCTTACCGTATTCCCTTTTGATCCCGCAAGGTTGTAGCCGTGCGGGAACCAAACAATCCGTTACAAACATAATTAAATTATTTCAACAATAAATAATGGCCCAAATTTCATAGTTTGGTTTCGTTAACTTCGCAATTCAGCGCAAACCACATGGGCAAAATCATTTTTCCTGCAGTCCTCTCGTTCGTTTTTATAGCGATCGTCAATTGCACTCCTTCCCGCAGGGAACCATCGATAAATGCGATCGATTCCTCTTTATTTACCATCAAGTATGCCCACGGCTTTAACGTCTCTAATCACGGCAGTTATAAAATGGTGGAAGTCACGTATCCCTATCAAGGCGCTTCTTCCGGCTACACCTACCTGCTTGTCCAAAAAGGAGAACCCATACCGGCTCATGATCCTTCCACTCCGGTAATTACTATCCCCCTGGAAAGCATTGTCTGCACGTCCACCACGCACATTCCTGCGCTCGATTACTTAGATGAAACCGACGCCCTGATCGGATTCCCTTCCACGGACTATATCAGCTCCCCGAAAATGCGAACTCGGATCGATGCAGGCAAGGTAAAAGACCTGGGCATGGACAAGGGCATGAACCTGGAATTATTGGTTACCCTTAAACCGTCCATGGTCATGGGATATTCGATGAACAACGATTTGGGTCAACTGAAGAAAATTCAGGAACTCGGTATTCCCATCGTCGTCAATGCAGAGTACCTGGAGAAGCATCCGTTGGGTCGTGCCGAATGGATCAAGTTCATGGCCTTATTCTTTAATAAGGAGAAAGAAGCCGATTCCGTATTCCGGCTGATTGAATCAGAATATAATAACACCCGGGAGTTGGTAAAGGCCGTCGTCTCCGCCCCGACCGTGATGAGTGGCATTGTTTATGGCGATACCTGGTTTTTACCCGGCGGTCAGAATTACGCCGCAAAATTACTGGACGATGCAGGCTGTCATTATTTGTGGGAAGAAGATCCCTCCAACGGTTTTCTTGAATTGAGTTTTGAATCCGTTTATGCAAAAGCAAAAGAAGCCGACTTGTGGATTGGCGTAGGCTCTTTCCGGTCGCTGGCAGAAATTAAAGCGGCCGAAGAGCGATACGCCAGGTTCAAGCCCTTCCGGGAAGGAAAAGTATATACCTACAATTCCCGCCAGGGGGCAAAGGGGGGAAGTGAATTTCTGGAATTAGGTTATCTGAGACCCGATTTCATCCTGAAAGACCTGGTAAAGATAGCCCACCCGGAATTGATGCCAGACTATAGTCTTTATTTTTATGGGAAGCTTAAATAGCCTTCAGGTTGCAGGTTTCAAGTTCAATGCTTCAAAGTTCCGATCCCCACCGACAAATATTAGCCCGGGTTCATGTTGTCAATGAGTATAAATTCAAGTCCCTTAGGGACGAAATATTGGTAACCAATATCGCGAGGTAACAATCAAGTCTCGGAGAGACGAAATGAAGGTCCGCACCAAAACCTGGAGCCGAAACCTGTCCGGACTCCTTCTGAGAAACAAAAATCCCCGCCTCATTCCTGAAGCAGGGTCTTTCTATAACGTTTACCTGGTCTGAGGGCCGACTACACTTTAATTTCAACATCTACCCCCGAAGGTAGCTCGAGCTTCATCAAGGCATCTACCGTCTTGGCGCTATTGGAATAAATATCCACCAGACGCTTGTAGGTGCACAACTGGAATTGCTCCCGGGCCTTCTTGTTCACATGGGGGGAACGGAGAACGGTAAATTTCTCTTTCTCCGTGGGAAGCGGAATAGGACCGCTTACGACAGCACCCGTGGCCTTCACCGCCCGCACAATTTTCTCCGAAGATTTGTCGACCAGGTTGTGATCGTAGGACTTCAATTTTATCCTGATTTTCTGATTCATATTATTTGGCTGCCAGGGCGCCTTTAGTTTCGTCAATTATTTTTTCAGCCAGGTTTCTGGGCACCGGGGCATAGTGGGAAAATGTGAGGGACGCTGCAGCGCGGCCTGAGGTGATGGTACGGAGGTCCGTAACATATCCAAAAAGCTCTGACAGCGGCACATCGGCCTTGATGACCTGTGCACCATTACGGGTGTCCATGCCTTTCATGATGCCCCGCCTGCGGTTCAAGTCTCCGGTTACGGAGCCCGTATATTCATCAGGAGAAACCACTTCAACCGCCATGATCGGCTCCAGCAATTGAGGGCCGCACTTCTTCGCCGCTTCCCTGAAGCCGATACGCGCGGCCAATTCAAACGACAGCGAGTCGGAGTCCACATCATGATAAGAACCGTGGAACAACCGCACCTTCATCGCATCGATGGGATAGCCCGCCAGCGGTCCGTTCGACATGGATTGTTCAAATCCTTTCTGGACGGCAGGAATAAACTCGCGGGGGATAACACCTCCTACAATATCATTTTCAAACTCCAGTCCTTGTTTGCCGTCTTCGCGAGGAGACAGTTCAAAGACAATGTCTGCAAACTTTCCACGACCGCCGGTCTGCTTCTTGTATACTTCTTTATGCTCCACCGATTTGGTAAGCGCTTCTTTGTAAGCCACCTGCGGCGCACCCTGGTTAATTTCAACCTTGAATTCACGTCTCAGACGATCGATGATGATTTCAAGGTGCAATTCACCCATCCCGCGAAGGATAACCTGACCTGTTTCATGATCGGTATTCACCCGAAGGGTAGGATCTTCCTCCACCAGTTTGGAAATCGCCATGCCCAGCTTGTCGGCATCAGCTTGCTTCTTCGGCTCAATAGCATAACACATAACAGGTTCCGGGAATACCATTGACTCAAGGACCACCAGGCGCTTTTCATCGCACAGGGTATCCCCGGTCTTAATATCTTTAAAGCCTACCACTGCCCCGATATCGCCAACGGGCAGCCTGTCGATCTGATTCTGCTTGTTAGCGTGCATCTGAAAGACGCGGGAAATGCGCTCCTTATTATTGGAACGTGTATTGTAAACATACGACCCCGATTCCAACACACCGGAATACGCCCGGATAAAACACAAGCGACCAACGAACGGGTCCGTGGCAATTTTGAAGGCCAGGGCCACAAAGGGTTCCTTCTCATCCGGTTTGATCTCAACTTCTGCACCGGTGTCGGGATCCGTGCCAATAATAATGTCTTTGTCCAAGGGCGAAGGCAACAATTCCATGACGTAATCCAGCATGGTTTGAACGCCTTTATTCTTGAAGGAAGAACCACAGACCATCGGAACGATCCTCATGCTGACGGTTGCTTCCCGGAGTGCCTTTAGTATTTCCGCTTCGGTAATGGAATTGGGATCTTCGAAATACTTTTCAATGAGCGTCTCGTCTACCTCGGCTACGGCTTCCAGCAACTTCTCGCGGTATTCCTTTGCTTCCTCGACCATGTCAGCCGGAATGGGCACCTCCTGATAGGTCATTCCCTTATCAGTTTCATTCCAGATAATGCCCCGGTTTCCTACGAGGTCAATTACACCTTTGAAATTATCCTCTGCGCCGAGTGGCAATTGAAGAGCAACGGCCTTGCTGCCTAATTTTTCTTTCACCTGCTTGCACACATCCAGGAAGTCGGCTCCGGCACGGTCCATTTTATTCACAAAACCAATACGGGCAACTTTGTAGTTGTCTGCCAGGCGCCAGTTGGTCTCCGATTGAGGCTCCACGCCGTCTACTGCGCTGAACAGGAAAACCAAACCATCCAATACCCTCAGGGAACGGTTCACCTCTACTGTGAAGTCGACGTGTCCTGGCGTATCGATGATGTTAACGTGATAGTCATTGCCTTTATACTTCCAATAGACCGTGGTGGCTGCCGAAGTGATGGTGATCCCACGCTCCTGCTCTTGCTCCATCCAGTCCATCGTAGCCGCTCCGTCGTGTACTTCACCGATTTTGTGATTTACCCCCGAATAATAAAGTATGCGCTCCGTCGTCGTGGTTTTCCCCGCGTCGATGTGCGCTGCAATGCCAATATTTCGTGTATATCTTAAGTCTCTTGCCATGAATAAAATCGATTAGAATCTGAAGTGCGAGAAGGCTTTGTTCGCCTCCGCCATTCTGTGGGTATCGTCCTTTTTCTTAATGGCTGCTCCTTCGCCTTTGGATGCGGCGAGGATTTCAGCAGCCAACTTATCCATCATGGTCTTTTCGCCACGGGCGCGGGCGTAATCTATTAACCACTTAATGCTCAGGTTGATTTTCCTTTCCGGCCGGATTTCAATGGGCACTTGAAAGGTGGCGCCCCCTACCCGGCGGCTTTTCACTTCCACGGAAGGCATCACGTTGTTCATGGCGCGTTTCCAAATATCAAGACCAGGCTCGCCTGCCGCCTTCTTCTCTACGATGGCGATGGCATCATAGAAAATACTGTAGGCCAAACTCTTCTTGCCTTCTTCCATCATGTAGTTCACGAACTTGGTGACCAATGCATCCTTGAACTTGGGATCGGGAAGCAGGTATCTTTTCTTTGGTTTTGACTTTCTCATGATTCAGTCAGATCAGAATTTTCAGGATTGATAAAATTATTTTTTTGCCTTTTCGCCAGCCGCGGGAGCACCCTTGGCAGCAGCACCTTTTGCAGCCGCTCCGGCCTTCGGTCTCTTTGCACCGTACTTCGATCTGCTTTGAAGTCTTCCGCTGACACCCGCCGTATCCAGGGCACCACGAATGATGTGATAGCGAACCCCCGGAAGATCCTTTACCCTACCACCCCGGATCAGTACAATGGAGTGCTCCTGGAGATTGTGACCTTCCCCGGGAATGTAGGCATTCACTTCTTTCCCATTGGTCAGCCGGACGCGCGCCACCTTCCGCATAGCGGAGTTAGGCTTTTTCGGAGTGGTTGTGTACACGCGGGTACACACCCCTCTGCGTTGAGGCGATGAATCCAGAGCAGGAGATTTTGACTTGAAGGTCAATTTCTTTCTGCCTTTTCTGACGAGCTGTTGAATGGTAGGCATTTACGTTTTCTTTTAAAACCATTTAAAAATTAGGACTGCAAAGGTACCTAAAGAAAAATAGGATGCAAAGTCTGGATCATGGCTTTTTTGATGAATTGGAGAGATTTCCGGGAGGAATAACATCGGGAAATCCAGGTAAATCAGCTAAATCCGTTAAATCCCGGTTACGCTTCCCCGATGGTTCCACCAAAATTCATCGGGAATTTCGGCGACTCATCCGTACGCTTGATTGGCCCAAAAGAGGCTTCGTACTTCTCAATATTTTCCTTTAACGCGAATAATAGCCTTTTGGCGTGTTCGGGAGTAATGACGATCCTGGACTTCACCTTGGCCTTGGGCACCCCAGGCATGAGGCGGATAAAATCAATCACAAACTCGCTGTTGGAATGTGCGATCATCGCCAGATTGGAATAGATCCCTTCAGCAATCTCCTCCGACAGCTCGATATTGATCTGGTTCTGGTTCTGCGGAGGGTTTTTTTCGTCTGCCATGCCTCACCCCTGCCCCTCTCCGAGACGGAGAGGGGAAAGAGCAGTTAATTTTAAACAAGTTTCTCTACCAAAATTTAGGTTAGCCTCGACTCCCCCCTCTCCGCCTCGGAGAGGGGCAGGGGTGAGGTTAGTCCTGAAGTTCTTTTTCTTTTGACCGTGGAGGAGTAGGCGCAGTCGATTCGACCAACTTATCATACTCTTCTTCTGAGCCTACAATCAGGTTGTTGAACCTGCGCTGACCAGTTCCGGCAGGGATCAGGTGACCTACAATCACATTCTCCTTCAATCCCACCAGGCGGTCCGCTTTACCGCGGATAGCGGCTTCGCTTAATACTTTCGTCGTCTCCTGGAAGGAAGCGGCCGACAGCCAGCTTTCGGTCTTCAACGATGCCTGGGTAATTCCCTGCAAGGTAGGTCTGGATACAGCCGATAGCGCGTCGCGCACGTCCACGGTCTTCTGATCCTTGCGCTTTAACGCAGAATTTTCATCCCGTAGCTCACGCGGACTTACGATCTGCCCGACTTTGAATTTATTCGAATCACCGGAATTCAACACAACTTTTTTGTCGAGAACAGAATCGTTTTCTTCCCGGAATTCAAACTTGTCCACGTACTCACCAGGCAAGAAGGTAGTGTCACCCGAATCAATGATTTCTACTTTTTGCATCATCTGGCTCACAATACACTCAATGTGTTTATCATTGATCTTCACCCCCTGCAGGCGATACACTTCCTGAATCTCATTCACCAGGTATTCCTGAACAGCCGTAGGACCTTTGATGGATAAAATATCCGAAGGCGTGATCGCCCCGTCCGAAAGCGGCTGACCTGCTTTAACAAAGTCATTGTCCTGAACCAGAATGTGCTTTGACAGGGGCACCAGGTACCTCTTCTGAACGCCATCCCGTGACTCGATAAAGATTTCACGGTTACCGCGCTTGATCCCGCCGTACGTTACCACGCCGTCAATTTCGCTTACAACAGCCGGATTCGAAGGATTGCGCGCCTCGAATAATTCCGTAACACGGGGAAGCCCTCCTGTGATATCCCTTGACTTGCCCATCGTGCGGGGAATTTTAGCGAGCACCTGGCCAGCTTTAATTTTTTCTGCTACCTCTACAGCCAAGTGAGCGCCCACCGGAATGTTATATCCTTTAGAGTCTGTCTTGCCTTTTACAATGATGGCAGGGTTCTTTGTCTTGTCACGTGTATCGGTAATCACCTTTTCGCGGTGACCGGTTTGCTCATCCGATTCCTCTTTGAACGTGATGCCTTCAATGATGGCATCAAATTCAATTTCGCCGTCGAATTCGGAAAGGATCACGGCGTTGTAGGGATCCCAATAACAAAGCTGGTCCCCTTTTTCCACCTTTTGTCCGTCTTTCACCTGCAGAAAAGCACCATAGGGAACGTTATTCGTGATCAGCACGCGACCTTTCTCCTGGTCTAATATTCTGATCTCCCCGGTACGACCCATCACAACTTTCACCTTCTGGTCATCCTTATCGGTGGTGTCCACCGTACGAATAGATTCAAACTCGATGACGCCGGAAAACTTCGCTTTGATGTTTGCTTCTACAGCAATATTGGAAGCAGTACCCCCAACGTGGAACGTACGAAGTGTCAGCTGGGTGCCTGGTTCGCCAATGGATTGCGCCGCAATCACACCTACCGCTTCTCCTGCCTGCACCATCTTGCCTGTCGCCAGGTTTCGGCCATAACATTTCGCGCAACCGCCTACCTTGGTTTCGCACGTCAGGATAGAACGAATTTCTACCTCTTCAATGCTGGTCTCTTCGATCCGCTTCGCAATCTCATCGGTGATTTCTTCATTCGCACCGCAAATCAGTTCATCGGTAATGGGATCATACACATCGTGCACGGTTACCCGGCCGAGAATCCGTTCAGACAACGGTTCAACAATATCTTCGTTGTCCTTAAGAGCCGTCACTTTCAAGCCGCGCAACGTTCCGCAATCTTCTTCGGTGATCACCAGATCCTGAGCTACGTCAACCAACCGGCGGGTAAGGTATCCTGCATCCGCTGTCTTCAACGCAGTATCCGCCAACCCTTTCCGCGCACCGTGAGTGGAAATGAAGTATTCCAATACGTCCAGTCCTTCCTTGAAGTTGGAAAGAATCGGGTTCTCAATGATGGAACCGACCGAACCCGCGAGGTTCTTTTGTGGTTTCGCCATCAATCCGCGCATCCCGCCCAATTGGCGGACTTGCTCTCTTGAACCACGCGCACCGGAGTGCATCATCATATAAATCGAGTTGAACCCTTGCTGGTCCTCCTCCAATTGCTTCATCAGCGTGTTGGTCAGCATCGTGTTCGTCCGGGTCCAGATGTCAATCACCTGGTTGTACCGTTCGTTGTCCGTGATCAACCCCATCATGTAATTGTTCCAAACGGCATCCACCTCTTTCTGCGCTTCGGCTACCAACTTCTTTTTCTCATCCGGAACCTTCACATCCCCCAGGCCCATCGACAAACCACCTTTATAGGCCATTTGGAAGCCCAGGTCTTTGATGTCATCCAGGAACTTCGCTGTCTTGGCCTGGCCGGCGTACTTGAATACATCGGCGATGATCGTCTGGAGTTTTTTCTTTGTTAACAACTCATCGACAAAGCCAACTTCCTCGGGCACCACTTGATTAAATATCACGCGGCCTGCCACGGTTTCGATCATCTTCTTCGAAATCGTATTGTCCTTCCTGTCCTTCAGCATGACCCGAACCTTGATCAGGGCATGTTTGGAAAGTTTGCCTTCGTTATAAGCAATGATCACCTCATCCGGCGAGTAGAACGTTTTATTTTCACCCATTTCACCTTTGCGACCCTTGGTCAGATAGTATAATCCGAGCACCATGTCCTGTGAAGGAACAGTAATGGGAGCGCCGTTGGCTGGGTTTAGAATGTTATGCGATGACAGCATCAACAGGGAAGCTTCCAAAATCGCTTCCTGACCCAGCGGCACGTGAACGGCCATCTGGTCACCGTCAAAGTCGGCATTGAACGCCGTACATACGAGAGGGTGCAACTGAATGGCTTTACCCTCAATCAGTTTTGGCTGGAAAGCCTGGATACCCAGGCGGTGCAGCGTTGGAGCACGATTCAGAAGAACCGGATGGCCTTTCAATACATTCTCAAGAATGTCCCATACCACAGGGTCCTTGCGGTCCACTATTTTCTTGGCCGATTTCACCGTCTTCACAATACCTCTTTCAATCAACTTGCGGATGATAAAAGGTTTGAACAATTCGGCGGCCATATCTTTTGGCAGACCACATTCGTGCAATTTCAATTCGGGTCCAACGACAATCACAGAACGACCGGAATAGTCAACCCGCTTACCCAATAAATTCTGGCGGAACCGTCCCTGTTTGCCTTTGAGCATATCACTCAACGACTTCAGTGCGCGGTTTCCATCGGACCGAACGGCGTTCACTTTTCTTGAATTATCAAACAAGGAGTCAACCGCTTCCTGGAGCATACGTTTCTCGTTTCGGAGAATTACTTCAGGCGCTTTGATATCGATCAATCGCTTAAGGCGGTTGTTGCGGATAATGACGCGACGGTACAAGTCATTCAAATCGGACGTAGCAAAACGGCCACCATCCAGGGGCACAAGCGGACGCAATTCCGGAGGAATTACAGGGACCATTTTAATAGTCATCCAATCCGGGCGATTTTCAACCCGGGTGTTGGCTTCACGGAATGCTTCCACCACTTTCAATCGCTTCAAGGCTTCTGCCTTGCGCTGTTGGGACGTGTCGGTCGCCGCCTGGTGACGAAGCTCATAGGAAAGTTCATCCAACTTCAGTCGCGCTAACAGCATCTCCAGGGCATCGGCGCCCATTTTTGCAATAAATTTCTTCGGATCATTGTCGTCCAGCATCTGGTTCTCCCGTGGAAGTTTGTCGACGATGTCCAGAAATTCTTCTTCCGTTAAGAAGTCGAGACGGTTCACGCCGTCTTCCTCCTTGGTACCGGGCTGAATGACGACATAGCGCTCGTAATAAATGATCTGGTCGAGCTTTTTGGTGGGCAAGCCCAACAAATAGCCAATCTTATTGGGTAGCGAACGGAAATACCAAATGTGCGCAACGGGCACAACCAGCTCGATGTGCCCCATGCGCTCGCGACGCACTTTCTTCTCCGTTACTTCCACCCCACAACGGTCGCAAATGATGCCCTTGTATCGGATCCGTTTGTATTT
>Ga0193731_1000224_pt1 | contig 19850 bp, 19 predicted proteins | sample U1a2metaG_FD_144920 | JGI IMG/M metagenome (GOLD analysis project Ga0193731, IMG submission 144920) | Soil microbial communities from a riparian zone of the East river system, Colorado, United States - U1a2 | ecosystem: Environmental > Terrestrial > Soil > Riparian zone | place: USA: East River...
CGGTCTCGACTTCTCCAAGGAGAGGCCGACCTCGCTGCTCCGGGCCGTGATCATTTTACTCTGAACCATTTTCATGAGGTTTCGCGGGCCGCAGGCCCTACAGGACATTTCAGGCTGAGCCAGCACATAATCACAAGTTGCTGATTTTCCGTCGCTTTACGCTCGCTCCGGCAAGTTCTGATTAAAGCGGTCAACGGCCTTCTAATAATAAGCAGAGGGTCGGGAGTTCGAGTCTCCCCGGGCGCGCCATCTCATTGAACTGAAAAGAGTAAGAAGAATCGCTCTTCACCGTTGACCTTCTGCTCTCTGAGCAGATGCTCTCGCAAACTGAGGCGCCCCACCTGCCAGATGCAATCTTCATCCTATCAGATACTTACGGCCATTCACCGAATAGGTTTGGCTTCGATTCTCGGTCCATTCGGTCCAAGAGCGCATTTTTCGATATGAAGTTGGAGGCCTAAAATTCGATCCGCTGTGAGCACTTTCCGGAAAGATGCTCCCAAGCAGACGATCACAATGGAGAAGAAGGAATACTTCGTGAGCGGGGTTGCTGCCTTCGCCAAGCGAATCCGTTTCGATGAGCTTGGATCCCATAAGCAGTGCCCCGAGTTTCATTGCAAAAATGCAGATGATTTTCGATTTCCTGGGCGAACTGAGCACCTTGGTTGTCACTAGTAAATGTGCGACACTGAAAGGCGAGTCAGAGCGATTCGCCGGCAGGAGCGTGCCGCGTGGGGCCGACAATTTCCTCGCTCATCGGCGCGGCTGAAGGTGGCGATGGCGCAGCTGCGGATGCACTTTTCAGCACTCTCTACTCTGAGCTGCACCGACTGGCGAAACGGGAACTGGCACGACGGGGATCTCCGGCAAGCCTGAGCGTCACAACGCTCTTGCACGAGGCCTATCTCGACATCGCCGCGCGTGAAGGCAACCGCTTTCCCGACCGGCCACGGTTCATGGGTTATGCCGCGCGTGTGATGCGCGGACTGATCATTGATCACGCCCGGAGTCGAAACGCGATCAAGCGCGGGGGCGAATTCGAAATTACTTCGCTCAAAACCGACCAAGGCGAGAATCCTGTCGATGCCAAAGAACTCTCGTCGATCAGCGATGCACTGGATCAACTGGCGAAAGTTGAGCCTAAGCTGGCTGAACTGGTCGACATGAAGTTTTTCTGTGGGTTCTCCTTCGCCGAAATCGCCGCCCTGGAGAACCTGTCAGAACGGACCGTACAGAGAAGGTGGGAAAAGGCGCGCATCTATCTCCATCGCAACATTCGCGCGGATTTGCCACTCTGAGGAATAGATGTCCAAGCTCAGTCCCGATCAATGGCAGGCACTCAGTCCACACCTCGACCAAGCGCTGGAAATGACAGACGATGAGCGCTCGACCTGGCTATCCTCTCTACAGATCGAGAACCCAACTCTGGCATATCAACTGGAAATACTGCTTCGTGAGCACCGCGTGCTATCCGAGAAAGGTTTTCTCGAGGCGAGTGCTTTGGAATTGCCGCGAGGGCCTGGCCTGGCAGGTCAAACTCTTGGTGTTTACACTCTGGTTTCGCAGATCGGCCATGGGGGAATGGGCACTGTCTGGCTGGCGGAACGAAACGACGGGCGATTTGAGCGGCGCGTAGCGGTGAAGGTTCTCAATATCGCGCTGATGGGGAAGGGCGGCGAGGAGCGGTTCAAACGCGAAGGCCGCATTTTGGGTCGGCTGACACATCCCCACATCGCGGAACTGATTGACGCAGGAGTGTCGTTAACCGGCCAGCCTTTTCTTGTACTTGAGTACGTTGAGGGCGACCACATTGACCTCTACTGTGACCAGAACGAGCTTGACGTCAGAGCGCGCGTTCTGCTGTTGATCGATGCGTTGCGCGCCGTTGAGCAGGCACATGCCAACCTTGTCGTGCACCGCGACCTGAAGCCTTCGAACATATTAGTGCGAAGGGATGGTCAGGCGAAGCTTCTCGACTTTGGAATTGCCAAACTGCTGGAATGCGATGGACAGACCCGGGAGTCGCCGCTCACGCTCGAAGGTGGAAGGGCCATGACGCCCGAATACGCGGCTCCCGAGCAACTGAAGGGCGAACCCGTGACAGCCGCCACGGATGTCTATGCCTCAGGGGTCCTGCTCTATGTACTGCTGACGGGACACCACCCGACCGGCGCCGGACCGCGCACGCCAGCGGGCCTAGTCAAAGCTATCTTGGACACCGAGCCGTCTCGTCCTTCGGATGTCGTAGCTTCAATAGAGGCAAATGGAGAGAACGCCGTCACGAATGCCAAGAGGCGCGCCACGACCCCCGACAAGCTGGCACGGTTGCTCCGCGGCGACCTCGATACGATTGTCGGGAAGGCGCTGAAAAAGAATCCGCAAGAGCGCTACCCCTCGATAAAGACCTTCGCTGACGACCTACAACGATACTTGCGACACGAGCCCATCAGTGCTCGACCGGACACCATCGCCTATCGCACCGGCAAATTCGTGCACCGCCATAGGAGCAGTGTAATCGCGGCACTGCTGGTAACGCTGGCACTGATCGGCACCACGATCTTTACATGGTTCTTTCCCCGTCGCCCCGAACCTCTGACCCAGTTCAATCAGCGAAAGCTCACGGCGAACGCTCAGGATTCGCCCGTGCTCAATGCAGCGATTTCTCCCGATGGCAAGTACTTAGGATTCGATGATCAGCAAGGCATTCATCTGCAGCTCGTCGAAACGGGCGGAGCCCAGAGTGTGCCTTTGCCTCCCGGCATCCAGCCAGGGACGGCCTCCTGGTCATTCGGGGGTTGGTACCCTGACTCCGCACGATTCATAGCTTCTGTCAGTGTTCCCGGAAGGCCAAGCACCTTGTGGTCGATTCCGATAATCGGAGGGGAGGGACAGAGACTTGCTGAAGTTGAGGATATGTCCGGGGGAGGGACAGTCTCACCCGATGGTTCCCACATTGCCTACGAAAGGCTGCGGAGCGCCATTGGAGCACGCGAGATTTGGGTGATGGGTTCGCACGGAGAGTCTCCTCACAAAATACTGACAGCCGAGAACCAGGCCACGATAAAGGGCATCGCCTGGTCGCCGGCGGGAAAACGGCTTGCATACCGCTATCGGCGTGATAAAGGTGACCGCACAGAGATTATGGTTCAGAGTTGTGACCTTAGTGGCGCAGACATAACGACGATCCTTCTGGACAACCATCTGAGCGCATTCACTTGGACATTGTCGGGACGTTTCATTTATTCGCGAAACTCGGAGGTTGGCTCGGCTGAGTCCGATAATTTGTGGGAACTGCGAGTTGACGGCAAGAACGGAACTCCACAAGGCAAAGCACGCCAGCTGACAGATTGGTCGGGATTTTCTGTTTATAGCTTCAGCGCGACGGCGGATGGTAAGCAGCTGGCTTTTCTAAGAGGCAATGACCACGCTTCTGTCTTTGTCGGGGATCTTGCCGGCAATGAAAGCCTCGTGAACTCCCGTCGCCTGACGCTCGACGACAATTACAATATCCTCTTCGCATGGACGCCGGACTCCCGCGAAGTGATTTTTTCATCGCAACGAACGTTAAACCGGCTGATGTATCGGCAAGCCTTAGACCCGGGCAGCACTCCTCAACTCATAACTCGTGCCGCTGACACGAATTTCTATGCGGCTCGGTTGAGTCCGGATGGAGCCTGGATACTTCTGGAGGGCGCGCCGAGCGGCTTGCGCAAACTGGGCCTCTACCGAGTTGACCTAAGGGGTGGCGTTCCTCAGCTATTATTCTTGACCGACGGGTTCGTACAGTTTTGGTGCACAAACAAGGCCGGCAACCTTTGTGTGTTCGGGCGACCGTCTGCGGAGAAGAACGAGCTGGTGGTTGCTGCATTCGACCCACTCGGCGGTCAGGGGAAGGAATTGGTACGGATTCCTCTCGAGACGGGCAGTAGTGCGGACATTGGATTCGATTACTCGTGGCAACTCTCTCCCGATGGTTCGCAGATCGGCATCCTGAAAAGGCACGGGCATCAAATTCGGCTGGTGTCACTCGGTGGTCGTCAGACGAGAACGATTACAGTAAAAGGCTACTCCGACCTCCAAGAACTTAATTGGGCTATTGATTCCCAAAGTATGTTTGTGTCATCCACGGAACCTGGAGCCTCTGCCTTGTTGCATGTTGGCCTCAATGGTGATGCTCAGCCTGTCTGGCAACAATTTCAACCGAAGCTCGGATGGGGATTCCCCTCCCCCGACGGGCGTCATCTCGCGATCATGGGCACGAGTTCAGAAGCGAATGTATGGATAATCGGTAACTTCTGAGCTTGTAGCGGCCTGAGCCGGCGTCATTCCCACACTCGTGCGGCCCCGCAATTGGCCGAATCAGGACCGCCACCGCAATTCCCTTTCTACCACTTCAAATCTTTCCTACCCGCTGTCGTCTTTTCCCTTCCGTTTCCGATATATCAAGTAGGGAGCAATAGTTCCAGTCTTACACCGACGCCACGATTCCATGCGTCGTGCGTAGGACGAATTACGGGGCGGGGGACTTCGAGGCGCCGTGCACTTGCACAATCTAGATCAAAAGGAAGAAGGAGAAAGAAGTGAACAACAAATGCACTAAGAAGTTCTGGAGCGGCGCAGCCGCTCTCATCATTCGTGGATCGTTGGCGACGCTTGCAGTTTTGGCTATCTCAGGCATGGTCTATGCGCAAGAAAAAGCTCAAGACAACAAGGAACAAATTCATTTCAGCTCGATTCCGAGCCCGACAACACCGGAGGCGATTACGCCACCGGCAGGAAACTCTGCATTCCTGTTGGGCCATGGAATCGGAACGCAGGGCTATGTTTGTCTGCCCACCAACGCAGGCGGCGCTTCCTGGACCGTAAACGGTGCCCGCCCCGAAGCCACACTCTTCACGCATATTTTCGGTGAAGCGGTGCAGGTTATCACGCACTTCCTCAGCCCCGTCGTAAATCCCAACGACATCGGACCGAAGCCGCCACGTTTCGGCGACGTGACGTGGCAGAGTTCCTTCGACAGCAGCCGGGTGTGGGCACAAAAGCAAAAGTCGATTTCTGCCGGAACCGACGCGAGTTGCCCGAATGGCGGGGCGATTGACTGCCTCCTGCTGCAGGTAATCGGCTCCGATGAAGGACCCGCCGGCGGCAGATCGCTGACGAAGACCACTTTTATCCAACGCCTTAACACCAACGGCGGGTCTGCTCCCGCGACCGGTTGCCTGGTGACCGGCGACGTGGGTAAGCAGGTTCTCGTGCGGTATAGCGCGGACTACTTTTTCTTCCGCAACGATCAGTAGGAACAGGGCTGCTAGCGCCGTGCAGCGAATCCGCGCATGCGGAGAGTCGGATGGCTGTAGTGCTCTTCGCGTGCGCGGCTCCTGCACGAACTCGTCTACAGAGAGCCGATAAGGATCTGAAAACGCTACTCAACGAGCTGTCGTATAGGGAAGAGCAAGCAAAACTGGAGAGGTGAGCTGTGGAATTCAGAACCGTCGTCATCTGCAGCAAATGTCAGCAACCCATCGTTTCGAGAGAAGCCTCTGGCTATGTCTGCTTCAAGATTCCCGGCCAGGAGGGCTACCACTTCTTCCACCGCCGGTTTCGTGGCGGGGACTGCTGGGAAGCTTACGTGAGGGAAAGCCGATAAAAGGAGGAATGACTCAAAGGGTCTGTGCAGGTTGGTAAGGAGCGATATGGAGAATTTGATAGCGAAACAGACAGAGAGCGACTTGACCGAAGTAGAAGCCATAGCGCAGGCCAAGGACGGCGTCGCCGCCGCTTTCGAATACATTTACAAAGCGCATTGCAGACGCGTATACAGCGTGTGCTTGCGCATGATCAAGAACCCGGCTGAAGCCGAAGATTTGACGCAACAAGCATTCTTGCAGCTCTTTCGAAAGATCGGCACGTTCCGCGGTGAATCAGGTTTTTCAACTTGGCTGCATAAAGTGACTGTAAACGTTGTCTTGATGCATCTACGCCGGAAAAGGCCGACTGAACTTCTAGCCGAAGACTTCGAGCGCTACACCTCAAATGGCGAAAGTTCGAGTGAACACGGTTCTAGCGACACTTCGATGTTTGGCGCGATCGAGCGACTTAACCTCATGCGTGCAATCCGCAAGTTGCCGTCCGGTTACAAAAAGATTTTCTTGCTGCATGACGTCATTGGATACGAGCACAGCGAGATCGCGGGGCTCTTGGGATGCTCGACAGGTTGTTCAAAATCGCAACTTCACAAGGCGCGCAAACGACTGCGGCGACTGCTGCAAGGAGAACAAGTGCGAGCGAAAGCCGTTGTCGCCTACGCCTAAGGCGGAAATGTGGCCAGCACCAAAATTAGACCGAAACGCTACCGGTATGTTACGCCGGGCGCTCTTCCCTCTAATAACTTCGAATTACGGATTTTCGGGCCTCAGAATCGGTCCCCACTCGGGCTGGAGCGCACAGATGTTTTTTGCTCTTAGGAGGAGCTAAGTACAGTGAAACACAGAATTGCTTTTTATTTTTTCTCATTTTTTCTATTCGGATTTCTGCTTGCCACTGCTAACGCAACGGCGCAAACTATTGGCTTTCGGCAGACCAATCTCGCATCGAACCTTCCGAACGTGGCCAACAATGTCACGCCAGGTTTGGTCAACCCGTGGGGGATTGCCTTCCTTTCAGACCAGCCCTTCTTTATTGCCGATAATAAGGCAGGCCGGGTGACCGCTCTTGACGGTACCGGACTTGGCGTCGTGCCCGGTAGTTTCATCGTCCCGGATGCCGCCGGGACAGGATTCGACACTCCGACCGGAATTGTTGCCGATCAGAATTCATTCTTTGGCGACCCATCGCTTATCAAACCATTCATTCTGGTGACCGAGCAGGGAACAATTCTCACCTGGGGCCCCGACGCTAATGGCAACCTTCCGCAGCAAGCAACACCACGCCGTCGTATAGCAAGCGCAGTTTACAAGGGCGCGGCGATTCTGAACTCTTTGTTAACCGCACCGGCATTGGCGGTCACCGATTTCCACGGTGGATTCATCGAGACTTTCCTTCCTGGATTCTCTCCAGTGGCGCTTCCGGGTTCATTTACGGATCCGAACCTGCCCGCGGGTTATGCGCCGTTCGGGATTCAAGTGATTGGAAGTCAGGTCTTCGTTACTTATGCGGCGCAGGATGCTGCTAAGCACGGCCCGGTCGTAGGTGCCGGAAATGGCATCGTGAGCATTTTCGATATGGATGGGAATTTCGTGCGGCGATTCGCCACTGCCGGAGCTTTGAACGCCCCTTGGGGAGTCACCCAGGCGACCGCCAACTTCGGCCCGTTCAGCAACAACATTCTGATCGGCAACGCTGGCGACGGAAACATCAACGCGTTTGACCTTGCGACCGGGAACTTCGTGGGCAAACTGAAAGACGGCGACGGCCACGTTATAGCCAAAATTGCCCTTCACGGCCTGGCTTTTCGGTCCGACGGATTTGGGGACCCGAACACGCTGTACTTCAACTCGGAATTCAGCAACGAACAGGATGGGCTATTCGGCGCAATTACCACCGGCCTGGTCAGTCTGACTCGAGTAACTGCCCCGGATATTCTCACCGACGCAAGTGCCACGATCACGGCCACGGTTGAAGCTGCACTCGATAACCCGGGAACCCCGACCGGCACGGTCACTTTTCTGAACGACACGAATCGGCTAGGAACGGCGCCGTTGGTCAACGGATCAGCTGCCCTCGACGCCGTTCTCAGCGGCGTGGGCAGTCATCGCATCACAGCTCTATACAGCGGGGATGCGGTTTTCTTGGCAAGCAGTGACAACATCGCCGTGCAAGTGATGGCGCTACCTACAATACTGAATCTCGTGGCACCCGCAAACGCCGTTCCCGGCTCAGCCGTAACGTTGACGGCGACCATTAACTCGACGGGAGGAACACCGACAGGGGAGATTGCATTTCAGGAAGGAAATGCGAGCTTGGGAAGTGCGCCCCTGGACGGCGCTGGCGTTGCGGCCCTGAGGATCAACACTCTGGCCGCCGGTGCCCATTCTCTTACGGCGTCCTATTCCGGAGATGGAAAATTTGGCGGGAGCATGTCTGCGGCAGTAACCATTACCATCGCCAACGCCGATTTCTCCCTGGGTGCAACTCCCACGAGCGCTGCGGTCATTGCGGGCCAATCGACCCAATTTATGCTGACCGTCACTCCCGCCGGAGGGTTCGCGAACAATGTCACGTTCTCTTGCTCACCAATTACCGGCATCACTTGCACCTTTAATCCTGCGATGGTCACTCCCGTCAACGGAACCGCTAACACCACGTTGACAGTGGCCACCTCCGCCACCATTCCTCGCTACGGGCTTCTGATGCCGGACCTGGTTGGCTCTTGCGCGCTTCTCGTCGCCTTGGCCTTGTTCAGCTTCGTAATGCGGCAAGGCGGGAAGCTTCGAACCGCTCGCGCTTCGCTCCTGACCGCCACGGCAGCGGCGGCAATTGTCGCACTGGGGCTCGCGATCGGTGGTTGCGGCGGATACGGAAGCAGTACGCAGCCGAACCGGGGCACCGCTTCAATCAGGGTCACCGCCCAGTCTGGGAATATTTCTCACATGACAACCGTCAGTGTCACAGTGCAGTAGCGTGGAACCACAAATGCAAGCGAAATGCACTGCACTGAGGGTATAAATATGAGAAGGTTTTCCTTGCAGTGTGCGCAGTCGTTGCTGTTTGTCGCGCCGCTTGCCGTCCTTTTGCTTGTCGGCGTTGCGCCGGCTCATTCTCTTCGTTGTCATCACTTCAGGGCCCAGATTATCTCGGCCGAGAGGCCGACGAGGGCGCCGGACGAATCGAGGCTGCCTATGGCCGGGAGAAGTATGCGCGACTGGTCGAGCTGAAGAACAAGTACGACCCTACCAATCTGTTCCGCCTCAACCAAAACATCAAGCCGAGTCAGGCAACATCGGCAGCAATGAGTGCCTAGGTGTGACACTGCCGTCGTGAGGATTCCGAACGCCACGCATTTTTAGTACACCGACCACGTACCAGGAGTGGCGAGTTCGAGCAAGTGGCGGTCGGGGTCCCGAAAGTAGAGGCTCCAGCCGCCCGATTCCCACGTACGTTTCTCTTCCACGGCGATCCCTCGCTGTTGGAGCCACGACTCCCAGTTAGGCAATTCGTCGGATGGAATTGCGAATGCGAGGTGCAGTTCTCCATCCCCGTCGTGAGGCGATGTGATTGCGCGCGAGGCGCCCTTCTTGAACAGCAACAGTACCTGGCGTGGGCCTGTGTGCATCGCGCAACCGCGCTCGCCGAATTCGCTGATAACGGCGAATCCGAAAGTTTCCCGATAGAAGAGAGCGGAGCGAGGTACATCACTCACATACAAAGAAGATTCAAGGATGCCATCAGTTTTCGGGCACATCGATCCCTCCCGGCTGATTATCTGACGGTATTAGCTCCGGCGCGAGGCATTCGGTTCACGGTTATGCTGAGACCCCAGGAACTTGTTCATTAGTGCGCAGAAAGTGACCATGGACGAGTCGGCAACTCTTCCCTAATCCGAGTCCGGAAGAGTACCCTGTCATCCGTCCGAAGCGTTTTCAATTCCCTAGAACAGCAAATTCTAATTTCAGTCCAAGTTCGGTCCAATTCAAGGGCGAGATAAATGACGCGCTTCCTCGTAAGCGACACCAGAAGCGGCACTTAGAGTTTTGTACTGCGTAACTTCTAAGCAGAGGGTCGGGAGTTCGAATCTCCCCGGGCGCGCCATTTACTTCTTTACGATCATGCTGTTACAAATTCCACGCCTTCGGAGAGGCCTGGAGCAATGGAAAGCTTCGGAAGTTCAAAGCCTTTGCCCACGCGCTCCGCGACTTCGTTTCGATCGACGGTTACCGCATGCGACAACCGCAAATCTGAAAACAGAGAATCACGTGGACAATTCTTTTCCAGGTGAAATTACTTGCGGTTGTATGATGCGCAGCGATCAGCGTCTGATTGCAAAGGCTATCAAGCAGCCGCGCGCTTCCGCGGCCTGCAAGCAGGACATGAAGAAGCAGAGATGTCTCCGTGTCGCAGCAGTCGAATCCAGCTGGCAATGAAGATCTATCGCTATTTGCTCACAGAATATGGGCCGTCAGCCGCCGGGCGATAGTCGGAGTAAGTGAGAATTCTGTCCATGTCGAAATTCTTCAAGAAGAGGATTCTGGTGCTTGCCCGTACTTCGAAGCGTTTCGGCACCCAGACCGCATCACCTACACAAGTCTGCTCCAGAATGATGTGCGAGCCACGCTGCACGCGGGCCACGAATAAACCCATCGAGAACGACTGCGTTACCTGGCCGTCGACCTTGATCCAGCCGAAGTCCTGCTTATCGACCCAAAGCTTTCCTTCCACCTTGAAATACCAAAGTGGAATGCTTGCCAATCCGGGCGAATAGTCAGAAAGATTCAAGGAAGGTCGGGCGGACTAACGGTACCTTAAATTCTCTTGTGTAGATTCGGGTTTTAAACAGAAAAAAGAGCGCACTTTCCTTTGGAGCGCCAACTCACAGTGGAGTTACACCCTGATGCGAGAAATGGAAGTCCTCGGCAACGGCCATCTTAAGCTGGACTTTGCCGACTGGAAAGACGTCTTTGAGACCGTAATGGCGAAGCAAATGCGCCCGGCCTCTGAGGCGGGCCCTTCCTACCTCCTGATTCAAGCAAAATACTGCCGGGCACTGGTGAGAAATCCGTCCAGCTTCCCCCTCTTCCTCTCATGTGCCCAATAGGTTTGGTTGCAGCCTCGAATACCCTTTTTCATGCGCCCATAAACTGAGCGGAATGGCCGCCAAATCATCGACCAGCGGGATGGCGTGGCCGTCTTTTGTCAAATCGACCGTCCGGATATAAAACTGGCAGGTGTCGCAGACTTCCACGCGAATGTGCGGCAACTGCTCCGCAACGTACACCGGCAACTTGCTTTCGGCTTCTTCGCCGCAAGTCGGGCACAAAATACGGCGGAATTCCCATTCTTGTGAACAGAACGAACAGAGGAGGAAGCGTTTTCCACCGTCGCCTTCGGGGCGCAACACGCCCAGTAGCGGGCGCGCGCCGCACTGCGGACAAACTCGCACGGTCATAACCGCGGGAGCCCTCGGCGTCAACGCTGCGCGAAACTCGGCATACGGTTGCAGGAACGCCCGAGCAAGGAACTGTGCCAACGCTCCTGCTTGCTGGTCGTACTTGCCCGCAAGTTCCCAGTACGCCTCCAGGCTCGCAACCCAGGAATCCGACGGCAACAGGGACATCTGACTGGCGGATTTCCCGAGCGCCGGCGGGGCGTGTTGTTCGATCGTGGAAAGAAATCCCCGGAAGTAGGGAAGAAGCACGGTGAGGTCGAGCGGACTCCGCAACTCGGTGCCGGGCGCGCCAGCTGATTTTGCTCCGCTGGATTCCGCGATTTTGGCACGAAGCTTTTTTTGAAAGGCGGCGATATGCTTGTAGAGCTCGAGAAATTCAGTGGCGAAAAAGAGTTGCGCAGCAAGATGCTCGGCGCGCCCCATTCGCGCGTCGTACTCGGTCCCACCGGTCTGTGTTGTCGTCATTTGCGCGGCGTGGACGAATCGCCCACGATCTCTTTGTACCAGCCGGGGTGATAGCGCTTGGCAAAAGCGATCGAAACATCGCCGCGAATGACCGAGCCAAATGCTCCGCGCTCGGCAAACACGCCCATATAGATGTGGATCAGGAACAAGCCAATCGTGAAGAGCGCCGCCGCGGGGTGAACGATAACGGAAATGTATCTCAAGGAGCGAAGATTCCATGGGATGCGTTCCGGGAACCATAGAACGATGCCACTCGCAAGCAACGCCACAGCGCTCCAGAAAAACCCCCAGAACAGAAACTTCTGCCCCGCGTTGTACCGTCCGGCCGGCGGCATCTTGTCGTCTTGATTCGTGCTGTAGTAGCGGACCGCTTTCCACCACTTCTTATCCACGTCCGTGTGCTTCATTTGCGGCGCCCACATCACGTACATATTCCACACGGCCGCGAAAAAGATCAGCCCGGCCCACGGATGCAGCATTCGCGATACTGGCGCCCCGCCCAAAATCACCGCCACCCAGAACAGCCACGGCGACCAGAACGCCAGCCCGGTCATCAGCAGGTAGATGTACGCCCCCGCGGCCACCCAGTGCGTCAATCTTTCCTTCAGCGTGTACCGGAGGACATGCCCGTGAGGAATGATCTGTTCGGATTGACTCACGATTTCTCTCCTCCCGGATGGATGTCCTCATCCTCGCGGTCCTTCGGGCCGAATCGCAGGTAATGCACGAAGAGGCCGATCAATCCGCCAACCATTGCGACGTTGCCAAGCCACTTCAGCGGCCCCTTCCAGAGTTTTACGTTCCACGGAATATGCGGGTCCTTCGGCAGGCCACCGTAAAGTTCCGGCTGCGTAGCGTCATGCAGCACGTAAATCACGCCGGTGCCACCCACACCCGGTGGGTCGTACACGCCGGCATTCGGGAAGTTGGAATGATCGCGAAGTTGTTTCGCGCGTCCTTCAGCAAGGAACTTCATGTCGTCCTTGCTGCCGAAATGCAGGCAGCCCGTCGGACACGACTTAATGCACGCCGGTTCCAGCCCTTCGCTCACGCGATCCGTGCATAGCGTGCACTTGAACACGCGATTGGTCTTGGGGTTCATCTTTGGAATGTCGAACGGGCATCCTGTGATGCAATATCCGCAGCCGATGCAGTTGGCTTGCTGGAAATCGACGATGCCATTTGTGTACTGCACGATCGCGCCGTCCGCGGGACACGCCGCCAGGCATCCCGGCTCGGCGCAATGCATGCACTGGTTCTTGCGCATCAGCCACATCAGCGTGCCGTCTTCACGTTCGTGCTCGTTGAAGAGGATCAGGTTCCAGTAATTCCACCGCGTCTCCGGCATCGTCTGATAGGTATTGTTGAAAACAGTTTCCCCGAAGGGCAGGTCGTTCCATTCCATGCACGCCACTTCGCAAGCCTTGCAGCCAATGCATGTCGTGGTGTCGATGAGTTTGCAGACTTTATATTCGCGCTGCGTGTCTTCGCCGGGAACAGTTCCCGCGTGACCTGAGATTTTCTGGATGCGCAATATTTCCTGGCTCATGGCATCCTCTACGCTTTCTCGAGCTTCACCAGGAAGCCCTTGAATTCCGGTGTGTAAGCGTTGGGATCAAAGACCGTCGGCGTGAGTAAATTCACCAGCGTCCGCGCGTCCTTGCCTTCGTCCTCGGCGATTCCCCGATAGCCTTGATGAATGGGGATGCCGATCTGGTAGATTTTTCTGCCGTCGATCATCATGGCCTTGATACGCTTCGTGACCATGGCTTTCGCGATGTACTCTCCGCGGATGCTCGACACTTTTACCTTCTCGCCCCCGGTGAGCCCCATCTCTTGTGCCATCTCCACGGAAATCTCCACGAACGGCTCCGGAATGAGTTGCACGTTCATGGGATTGTTCTTCGTCCAGTAGTGATAAAGCTCGGTCAGTCGATAGGTCGTGCATACCACCGTGTAACCATCCTTCGGCGTGGCGTATTTGTCGTCCGGCGTTTTGAAGCGCTTCACCACCGGATTGTGGGTCTGCTCCGGATGGAGTGGATTGTCAATCGGACTTTCGATCGGTTCGTAATGCTCGGGGAGCGGCCCGTCGGCGAAGGCCGCTAGCGGCCCAAAGATTCGCCCTACGCCCTCCGGATTCATGATGAACGGGCCCATGTGATCTTTCGGTTTGGAATCGATCTTGAAGTCTACTACGTCGTTGCCGACCCATTTTTGCGTGCTTTCGTTCCACCAGACTTGTTTTCTCGTTGGATCCCAGGGCTTGCCGTCCACGTCGCACGACGCGCGGTTGTACAGCACGCGCCGATTCGCCGGCCAGGACCAGCCCCAGCCCGGGTGTATGCCCAAATTTGAGGGGTCCGAAGGATCGCGCCGTGCGGTCTGATTTCCCGCCTCGGTGAACGAGCCGGAGTAGATCCAGTTGCCGCAGGAGGTCGTGCCGTCATCTTTCAGCCATGCGAAGCCGGGAACCTGCTGGCCGGCTTTGACTTGCTGCTTCGTTGCTGGATCCTCGAGATCCGCCAGCGCCTTCCCGTTGATTTCCTTCAGTACCTCGGCCAGGGGCGGATTCGATGGGACGCTGTAATTCCAAGTCAGGTTCAGGACGGGATCAGGGAATTTGCCGCCGTCTTTCTTGTAGAGTTCGCGGACTTTCAAGAAAATTTGCGCGACAATCCCCTGGTCCAGGCGGCAATCTCCGGGCATCGGCAGGGCCGTATTTTTCCATAGCAGCCAGCGCGCGGAATTGGTGAACGATCCGTCTTTCTCGGCAAATCCCGCGCAAGGCAAACGATACACGGTCGTTTGAATCTGCTTCATCTCGTCTATGGTGATGCCGGGCGACTTCCAAAACTCGCTGGTCTCGTCGGGATAAATCTCCCCGACCACCAGCCAATCGGCCTTTTTCAGCGCGTCAATATTTTTCTTGGAATCGGGACCGATCGCTACGCCGTTCATTCCAAAAGCAAGCATGCCTTTCACGGTGCCGTTGTACATGTCGTCCCACAACTGCACCCACGAATAGTTGCGGTCCACTTTTGGCAGATAATCGAACGCCCACTCGTTTTGTTTTGTGGCTGCGTCGCCATAAAGGGCCTTCAGATAGCTGACCGCGAATTTCGGCGTGTTGCTCCAGTAGTTGAACGAATCCCACGGCGCGGGCTTCGAGGATGTCGGCGTAATGCGTTTCATCCAGGTCTCAAAGGAAGTATCGGCGGGAGTCGGCACCTTCAAATAGCCAGGGAGATTGTCGAAAATCCCTGCCATGTCCGTGGCGCCCTGAATATTGGAGTGCCCGCGCAACGCGTTGACGCCGCCGCCCGCGCGGCCCACATTGCCGAGCAAGAGCTGCAGGATCGCTGCAGTTCGAATTATCTGCGTGCCGAAGCTGTGCTGCGTCCATCCGACGGCATAAATAATCGTCCCGGCCTTCTTCATGTCGCCGTCTTTGCGAATCGAAGTGTAGAGGTCGGCGGCTTTGAGGAATTGTTCTTTGGGAATCCCGGTGATGCGCTCGACCATCTCCGGGGTATACCGCGAGTAATGTTTCTTCAGCAATTGGAACACGCAATTGGGGTTCTGCAGCGATAGATCGAACTCGACTTTTTCCGGCAGTCGGGGAGCGGGCGGAGCGCTTCCGGTTGGGGGATGCGCCGCATCATTTGCTCCTCCTGTCCCCGCATAATTCCACGTGGACTTGTCGTAACTCTGCGTCTTGGCGTCAAAGCCAGAGAACACCCCATCCGTGTCGGCGGGCAGCTTGAAATCGCTCTTGACGATGAATGCCGCGTTCGTGTAGTTGACCAGGTAATCTTTCGCGATGCGGTTGTTCTCAATAGCATAGTGAACGACGCCGCCGAGGAAGGCGATGTCCGTGCCGGCGCGAATCTGGCAGAAGAGATCGGCGACCGCGGATGTGCGCGTGAAGCGCGGGTCGACGGAGATTATCTTTGCATTGCGTGTACGTTTCGCTTCGATCGGCCACTTGAATCCGCAGGGATGGTTCTCGGCAGGATTACCGCCCATGATGAGCATCATGTCGGTATTCTTCATGTCCACCCAGCCGTTGGTCATCGCCCCGCGCCCGAACGTTGGTCCCAAACTTGAGACCGTGGGGCCGTGTCAAACTCTGGCCTGGTTTTCCAGGTGCACGACCCCCAGGGCGCGCATCGATTTCACAACCAGATAGTTGAACTCATTGGTGTCGGTACAGCCGCCGATCCACGCGACGGATTCCAGTCGGTTCACCGTGTGGCCCGCCGCATCCTTTTCGATGAAAGTCTCATCGCGCGTCTTTTTCACGCGCGCCGCGATTTCGCTAATCGCATCGTCCCACGAAATGTCCTGCCATTCGGTGCTGCCCGGCCGGCGCACCAGGGGCTTCAGCAAGCGCCGGTCGTTCATGATCTCTTGCTGCAGCGAGGAACCCTTCGGGCACAGCGTGCCGCGGTTGGTCGGATGATCGGGGTCACCCTCGACATGCACCACCTGCGCGGTCACATTCTTCGCGCGGTCGCCGATCGTGTAGATGATGGTGCCGCAGCCCACCGCGCAGTACGGGCAGGTCGAGCGTGTCTCGCTCGCCCGTGCAATCTTGAGCGTGCGCAACTGCGCATACGCGGGCTTCAAATCGAAACCGAACACCGCGGCGGCCGCTCCACCAATTGCCGTTAGTTTGAAAAAATCGCGGCGGGTAGGATTCATGCTGGGACTCCCATCCACAAGAAGTAAAGTGAGGTAGGGTGCGCCTCGCGGAATCTATTTAATAAAACTTGTTGGCCAGCGTGTCAAGCGGTGATTTCCGAAAATTCGCAGGGACTCCAAGGGCTCAAATTCCATGTGTCCATCGACCAGTGCCGCGCATCTAACAGAAACCCGTTAATGCGTTTTGCTCCTCCGGCGGCCCTTGTCTGCCCAAGGTTTTGATCAACGGTCGCGCCGGCTCCGCAGGAAAAACCGCCCGCGCCTTTCTTCTATTCCGTACGGGTGTTCCTGCGTCGAATCAGACAAATCCAGGCCTTCATGCCATTTTGGGGTCCTGCCAGCCCTGGCATGCCTTGGACTAACGCCCCTTCGGAGCCGGCCGTCCGCCGGGCACTAAAAAGGAATTTCAGCCCGAATCGCCGATTGCTGGGTTACAATGTGGATTCCCCGATCCTGTACCGAGCCATTTGTGTAATTTTCTGGCTCTGTGGTACGTAACCTAAGTTGTGTCTTTGCATCAATACTAAGGAGCACGCGGTCCTATGGCAAGTTCACAAGTCTCCGCAAAACCTGACCTCGGATCTCTCCGCATCCACGATGGCCAGCGGAGCAAGACTGGAACTGGCAAGCGGGTCATTTTCGCCGCCATACCGGTCCTCATTTTCGCGGGTATAGTCGCTGCCGCCTACGCTTTCCGCAGTCAGAAGCCGATGGTGGAAGTTGCCACCGCCACGAAGCCCGAAGCAGGCGGCCGACAGACTGCCCTGAATGCCAGCGGCTACATCACGCCTCGACGCCGCGCGACCATCGCTGCCAAGATTACCGGCCGCGTCACCGGGGTATTCTTCGACGAAGGCACACGCGTTGCGGAAGGGCAGCTCCTCGCCACGCTCGATGACGCCGACGTCAAGCGCTCCCTCGATTCCGCCAAAGCCGACCGCGACGCCTCCCAAGCCGCCATCGCCGACTATGAGGTTCAGCTTAAGAACGCGCAGATTCTGCTTCGTCGCGCGGAGCAGCTTCAGAAAGCTGGCGTGCAGACGCAAGAGGCCCTGGACAACGCTGCGACGGCTGCGGACAGCCTGAAGGCCAAAATTGAGCTCGCCAAGCAGCAGGTGGCGGCCTCCGAAGCACGCATCGGCGTTGCGCAACAGGCCGTGGACAATTGCACGATTCGCGCACCGTTTGCGGGCATTGTCGTGTCCAAGGACGCGCAGGTTGGCGAGATGGTCTCGCCCAATTCCGCGGGTGGCGGATTTACGCGCACGGGGATTGCGACGATTGTGGACATGAAATCCAACGAAATCGAAGTCGACGTCAACGAGTCGTACATTGCGCGCGTCGAAAATGGCCAGCAGGTTACAGCAACTCTGGATGCCTATCCGGACAAGCCGATTCCGTCTAAAGTGCGGACGGTCATCCCCACGGCCGACCGCCAGAAGGCTACCGTCAAAGTGCGTATCACCATCCTGAATCTGGAAAAATACAATTTCATTTTGCCAGACATGGGCGTGAAGGTGGCGTTCCTGGAAAATGAGCGGCCCGCGGCAAAGGACAAGAGCAAAGACAAGGGGCCGCAGGCAGTGGCGTTCATCCCCAAGGGCGCGGTGCGCTCCGATGCGAATGCTTCTTTTGTCTTCCTGGTTCGCGATGGAAAAGTCGAGCGCCGCGCTGTCAGCCTCGGCATGGATCGCGGAACGGACGTCGCGATACTGGCGGGCGTCACCCCTGGCGACTCGCTGGTCGTCAAAGGGCCTGAGAGTTTGCATGATGGTGACAAAATTGAAATCCGTCAGTAGGAGCCAAGCATGATCCGAGTCGATGGACGCGACGATTCTTCCAGCCTCATCCGAGTTCGTGGTTTGAACAAAACGTACAGCCGCGGCGGCGAGAAAATTCAGGTGCTGCAGGGCTTGAATCTCGACGTCGACAAGGGTGACTTTGTGGCCTTCATGGGCCCTAGCGGCTCAGGCAAGACTACCTTGCTCAACCTTCTCGGCGGTCTCGACGTTCCATCGGCCGGGAGCATTACCGTGGATGGCGACGAGATTACTCATATGTCGGGCAGCAAGCTTACGCAATGGCGTGCCCGCCATGTCGGTTTTATTTTTCAGATGTACAACCTCATCCCCGTGCTCACGGCGTTTCAGAACGTCGAGCTTCCGCTTCTCTTGACCAAGCTCTCCAAAGCGGATCGCCGCAAGCACGTCGAAACCGCACTCGGGGTCGTCAATCTGGCCGATCGCATGCATCACTACCCGCGCCAGCTCTCCGGCGGTCAGGAGCAGCGCGTCACTATCGCCCGCGCCATCGTCTCGGACCCGACTTTCTTGCTTTGCGATGAGCCCACGGGCGACCTGGACCGCAAGAGCGCGGACGAAATCATGGCGCTAATCGATGAGCTCGTGGGCAAGTACAACAAGACCATCTTGATGGTCACGCACGATCCCGTCGTCGCGGCACGTGCTCACACCACGCTGCATCTTGAAAAAGGCGTGCTCGTCGAAGGCAAGACTTCCCGTGAGAGCGTCATGGCCGGAGGTGCCGCATGAAATTCAGCCGCTTGATCCTCGCCAATCTGTTCCGCAAGAAGGTTCGCCTCATCCTCACCATTGGCTCTTTTGCCGTCGCTCTAGTACTCTTCACGTTTCTTGCTGTCGTGAAGAGCGCCTTCAGCCGCGGCACGGAAATCGCCGGCGCAGACCGCCTGATCGTCGTCAGCCGCATCGGTCTAATGCAATTAATGCCGATCTCCCACCGCGACAAAATCCTTGCCATTCCCGGCGTCAAGGCGGTCACCCACAATCACTGGTTCGGCGGTGTCTATCAGGATGAAAAGAACTTCTTTCCACAGTTTGTCATCGACCCCGAAAATCAACGCCAGGTGATGACTGAGCTTGTGGTACCTGACGAGCAGTGGAACAATTTCCTGACAGACCGCCAGGGCGCCATCGCGGGCGCCCGCACGGCCGCGCGCTTCCATTGGAAAATTGGCGATCGCATCCCCATCAAAACAACTCTGTACGGCGGCGGCTCTTCGGAGTTCAATCTCGACGGGATTTATCACAGCGATCGCCCCGGTGGCGACGAGAGCCAGTTTTGGCTGCAGTGGAAATATTTTGACGAGAACGCACCAGCTGTCGTCAAGAGCACGGCCGGATGGTACGTGGTTAAGCTCGATAGCCCCGAAGACGCCGTGCGCGTCGCCAAGGCCATTGACGAAAAGTTTGCCAACTCGTCGTTTGAGACCAAGACCGAGACGGAATCCGCCTTCGCCGCATATTTCGTCAAGCAGTTCGGAAACATCGAGCTCTTAATCCTCACCATCGGCAGCGTCGTTTTCTTTACGCTACTCTTAGTTACCGGCAACACTATGGCTATCTCTGTGCGGGAGCGCACCTCAGAACTGGCCGTCCTTAAAGCCATCGGCTTTTCCGGGCGCGCTGTCCTTTTCTTCGTTCTGGCAGAGTCGGTGGTCATCGCCCTAGTTGGCGGCTTCCTAGGCTTGACGTTGGCCTACTTGGCCATCCCTGTTATCGGCGTGGCTCTCACTGGCCTTCTGCCCCCTCTCATCCTT
>Ga0193731_1000225_pt1 | contig 19777 bp, 20 predicted proteins | sample U1a2metaG_FD_144920 | JGI IMG/M metagenome (GOLD analysis project Ga0193731, IMG submission 144920) | Soil microbial communities from a riparian zone of the East river system, Colorado, United States - U1a2 | ecosystem: Environmental > Terrestrial > Soil > Riparian zone | place: USA: East River...
AGGCGGATTCGCCTCTCGGAGGGCGATGCGTTTCAACTGAAGCAGCGGGCTGGGCTGTTGCCTTGTCGTCGAGGTTCACCTGCACCGCTCCGCCGCTGATGCGCAGCTCGTACCTGTCAGGAGATGCAGACGCGCGGGCGCTTTCCCAATGAACGTCAGTGATCACAGCCTTGACGGAAAAGGTGTCGAGCTTCACACGAAGCGCGCCGCTGCTGATTTCCGCGATAACAGCGACGTTCGGCAGCATGTGCAAGTTGACCCCCACCACACCTCCCGATACGACTATGGGCACCACGCCTCGCGGGCGCGGCAGAAAGCACTCAACCTTCGCTGCGCCGCTATCGAGCTTGATCTCTCGCACGTCGAGGCCACCCACATCAAGCACTGTGTTCCAGGTCGGCCCTTGTATCTGAAACCGCCATGCGCGGCGAGGGTTGAGCTCGATGTCGCCACGGCCCACACCTCGGAGACGCCGCACCTTCACTGTCTCACCGCGCACGATCGCGGGAGCGGCGGCGCCCGGATCATGTGGAACCCTGATCAAGGTCTCCATTTCGGCGCCGTGTCGCAGGACGACGCCGCGGGAGCCAGAATCGACTGCGATCGAGGCCATGCCGCCCGATTCAGGCATCATCGGATCACCGGTCGTCGCCCGGCTGCCGATCACCTGCATCATCACCATGAGGGCCACCTCCGCGGCCTCGGAACCGTGCAGGCCGGCATCGAGCAGCCGGTGCTTGAGATGCGCGTAGGGCAGGCTGCGCGGGAGAGCGTCGGGCACCTCGAGAAGGATGCGATCGGCATCCCGTCGTGAGCCGACGGCGGTCTCCAGCGCCAGCGCCGTGTCCAGCACTGCCGGGCGCCAAGTACCAGCTCGGCCGACTGGCACGCCATCAAGGATCGAGCCGGCCAGCAGCTCGAGAAGCTCGCGGCGGTCCCGAACGTGCCAGTAAAGCGAAGCTGCCTTGACATGCAAGCGGTCGGCGAGCGCGCGCATCGAGAGCGCTTCAAGGCCCTCTTCATTGACAAGGCCGAGCGCGGCCGAGACGAGGCCGGCTCGGCTCAGCCCAGGCCGAGCTTCCTCACCGTCGGTCGACACGGCACTCTCCTTCACGCTTGCAACCCTACCACCGTTAGGGGTAGTATGCCTGCCTACCTAACACCGTTAGGGTCATGCTTGGAGGTGGGCGATGCAGCTGGCTGAAAGACGGCGATGGCGGTTCAAAGGGCCGGAGATGGAAGGAGTGGTGGCGCGCTGGTATGCCGGGATTCGCAATTCGGGCAGCCAGGTTGCGGAGTACCGGAAGCAGGCGGCGCGTCTAACTGCCGATCTAGCGGCGGGCGCGGCTGTATTGGAGGTGGCTCCCGGTCCGGGGTACCTCGCAATCGAGATGGCGCGAAACGGCCGGATTCACGTAACGGGTTTGGATATCAGCAGAACGTTCGTGGAGATCGCTGGCGCAAACGCCGTCAAGGAAGGGGTCGGCGCCGACTTCCGCCAGGGCGATGCAGCCCAGATGCCTTTCGGCACGGAGTCGTTCGACCTCGTGGTCTGCCAGGCAGCCTTCAAGAACTTCACACAGCCACGAAGCGCTCTCGCCGAGATGCACAGGGTCCTTCGCACGGGTGGAACGGCGGTGATCCAGGACATGAGCAGCGACGCCTCCCATGCCGACATCGAGCAGGAGGTGAGGCAGATGGAGCTCGGCCGGCTGAGCTCGTTCATGACGAAGGCGACGTTGGAGATGCTCCGGCGCCGCGCCTACTCGCCGGCTCGTTTCGCAGGTCTCGTCGCCGAGAGCCCCTTTCTGACGTGCGACATCCAGAAGGAAGGGATCGGGCTCGAGGTGCGGCTCGTCAAGCGGAAGCCCGCCTGAAAGAGAGGCGGATCGGTTCGGTCTTAATCTTGTCGGGTGGCCAAGAAGCTCGCCGAGTACGAGGCGAAGCGCGATTTCAAGAACACACCGGAACCCGGCGCCAAAGTCCCCCGAAAGGAGGCCAAGGCGCCGCGGTTCGTCGTCCAGGAGCACCACGCGCGCAGGCTGCACTGGGATTTCCGGCTCGAGCGCGACGGGGTGCTGGTTTCCTGGGCGGTGCCGAAAGGGGTTCCGCCCGACCCCAAGAAAAATCACCTCGCCGTCCATGTCGAAGACCATCCGCTCGAATACATCAACTTCGCGGGTGAGATCCCTGCAGGCAACTACGGTGCGGGCAGCGTCTCGATCTGGGACTCAGGAACTTACACTCCCGAAAAATTCTCCGATCGCGAGGTGATGGTCGTCCTCCACGGCAAGCGGTTGCAGGGTCGCTACGTGTTGTTCAGGACGAACGGCGAGAACTGGATGATCCACCGGATGGATCCGCCTCAGGATCCAGGGCGCAAGCCGATGCCGGACCACATCGAGCCGATGATGGCGAAGCTCGGCGCAGCGATCCCAAAGCCTGACGCCGCCTGGGGTTTTGAGTTCAAGTGGGACGGCATCCGCGCGCTCGCTTACGTCGAAGGTGGGACCGTACGACTCATGAGTCGAAGCGGCGAGAACATCACGCCCCGCTATCCGGAGATCCACGCGATGGGCCGGGCGATCGGCTCGAGTGAGGTGATCCTCGACGGGGAAGTCGTCGCCCTCGACGACAAGGGACGGCCGAGCTTCGAAGAGATCCAGCAGCGCATGGGACTCACCTCTGAGTCGGAGGTGCGCAGGAAGATGAAGGTCGTTCCGGTCACCTACATGCTGTTCGACCTCCTGTGGCAGGACGGCCATTCGCTGCTCACGGAGCCGTACACAGAGCGGCGGCGTCTCCTGGCCGCGCTCAAGCTGGCGGGTGCGTCATGGCAGACGCCGCCCTACGAGAAAGGTGGTGGCCAGGCGATGCTCGAGGCGAGCGCAAAGGGGGGGCTCGAAGGCGTGATGGCGAAAAAGCTTGACTCGCATTACGAGCCTGGCCGTCGCAGCGGCGTCTGGGTCAAAGTGAAGAACCACAACCGGCAGGAGCTGGTGATCGGCGGGTGGCTGGAAGGAGAAGGCAAGCGGCGCGGCTATCCGGGTGCGCTGCTGGTGGGCTACTACGACAAGGAGAAGTTCGTATACGCCGGCAAGGTGGGGACCGGCTTCACCGACGCGATGCTGGAGAAGCTGGCCAAGCTTTTGAAGCCGTTGGAACAGGACAAAAGCTCGTTCCACGTGGGAGCTCCTCCAAGGGCAGCTCATTACGTGAAACCCAAGCTCGTGGCAGAGTTCGAGTTCGTGGAATGGACGAGATCCGGCCAACTTCGCGCTCCAGCGTTCAAGGGCTTGCGTGCCGACAAGCCGGCTCGCAAAGTGGTGCGCGAAGGTGGCTAAGGAAACTGCTGTCGAGGTCAAGATCGAGGATCGCACCCTCAAGCTGACCAACCTCGAAAAAATTCTCTATCCCGAGGTGGGGTTCACCAAGGCGCAGGTCATCGATTACTACACACGTATCGCGGGGGCCATCCTCCCCCACACGCGCGACCACCCGCTGACCCTGAAGCGCTATCCCAACGGCGTCGACGCCGAGTTCTTCTACGAGAAGAACTGCCCCAAGCACCGTCCGCCCTGGGTGCAGACAGCCACCGTGTGGAGCGGCGGCAACAACCGCGACATGTACTACTGCCTGTGTCAGGACCTACCGACGCTGGTGTGGCTCGCCCAAATTGCAACGCTCGAATTCCACACCTCGCTGTCGTACGCAGCGAACCTGCCCCAGCCGCGGACGATGGTCTTCGACCTCGATCCCGGGCCGCCCGCGACCATCGTCGAATGCTGCAAGGTGGGCCTCATGCTGCGCGACCTTTTCGCAGAGCACGGCATGGACTGTTGCGCCAAGACTTCAGGCTCGAAAGGCCTTCAGCTCTACGTGCCACTTAACACGAAGGTCACCTACGTCGAGACCAAGGTGGTGTCGAAGGGGCTTGCGCAGCTGTTCGAGGATCGTCACCCGGATCTCGTAGTACACAAACAGCTCAAGGAGCTGCGCACCGGCCGAGTGCTGATCGATTGGAGCCAGAACGATCAATACAAGACGACCGTAAACGTGTACTCGCTGCGTGCGCGACAGCGTCCAACGGTGTCGACGCCTGTCTCTTGGACTGAGGTCGAAAAGTGCTTCAAGGCAGGCGATCCGAGCCTGCTTGTCTTCGACTCAGAGCAGGTGCTGGCTCGCGTCGCCAAGCATGGGGACCTGTTCGAGCCCGTGCTCAAGAAGAAGCAGAAGCTCCCCAAGTCGCTCGTCGAAGCCACCGGTGGTGCCGACGCCCTGGACAAGATGGCAAATCGCCGCCGCGGCGGCCCTGGACGATTCCGAAAGCCGCCAGGGAAGTGACCCGCCCGCGGGTGGTGATCGCGGGCGCCGGCTTCGGCGGGCTGACGTGCGCGCGCGGCCTTGGACGCGCGCCGGTTGACGTCCTGCTGATCGATCGGCGGAACTACCACCTGTTCACGCCGCTGCTCTACCAGGTCGCCTCGGCGCTGCTCGATCCTGGCGAGATCGCCCGGCCCGTGAGAGAGCTGATCCGCCCGCTGGACAACGTGGATTTCAGGCAGGCGAACATCACCGGCGCGGACCTTGGGAAGCGGCTTGTGCTGACCGACCGCGGAACAGTCCCGTACGACTACCTGGTGCTTGCCACCGGCAGCACCAGCGAATACTTCGGCAACGAGTCGCTGGCTCGACATGCCTTCGGCCTCAAGGACCTTGACGAAGGACTGGCCCTCCGCAACCGGGTCCTGTCGCAGTTCGAAGCCTCGCGTTGGATAACGGATCCCGAACAGCGCAGGGTGATGCTCACTTTCGCGGTGGTCGGCGGCGGGCCCACCGGCGTCGAGCTCGCGGGCGCACTGTCGGAGCTGATTCGCCTTGTGCTGCGCAAGGACTACCGCGACCTTCGGCTGAGCGAGGTGCGCGTGCTCCTCCTCGAGGCGGGGGATTCGGTGCTCGCAGCTTTCACAGCTCCACTGCGCGAAGCGGCGCGCAAATCGCTCGAGAGGAAGGGCGTGGAGGTGATGCTCGGGGCGAAGGTCGAGGAAGTGACACCGAGCTCAATCCGGCTCGCGGGTGGCAAGGAGGTCGCTGCCGGAACGGTGGTTTGGACTGCCGGCGTTCGCGCGTCGGACATTGGCGGCGCCGTCGGGGCAAAGCTTGGACGTCAAGCGCGGATAGAGGTCGACCCGACTCTTCAGGTCCGCGGCCATCCAGTCGTGTTTGTGATCGGCGACCTGGCCGGACCCGTCAACGGTGGCGCGCCACTGCCCATGTTGATTCCTGTCGCGATGCAGCAGGGAAGACATGTCGCCAGGACTATCGCCGAGCTCGTCAACAACGGCGGCGCTCACGAGTTCCGCTACAAGGACCCGGGGATCATGGCCACCATCGGGCGCAACTCAGCGGTGGCGCAGCTTGGGCGAGTTCACCTTTCCGGATTTCTGGGCTGGCTCATGTGGCTCGGAGTTCATCTTGTCAACGTGATCAGCTTCCGCAGCCGGATACTGGTCCTTGTCAACTGGGCTTGGGAGTACTTCTTCTACGACCGGCCAATCCGTCTGATAGTGCGCGCCGGTGAAGACCCGCGGCCCTGAGGTGTCACAAAGCAGCCGGATGCGGTGCTGATACTTGTGGGGTGAGAGGCACGATCAGGGCCGCAGCGCTCGCTGCCATGGCGCTGGTCATGATGACCGCCTCAGCGTGCGGTGGGCTCCAGCCCGAGGACCCGGCAAAAGCCCTTCGCGAGGGCGGCGCCGCCATGGCCCAGCTCAAGACGGTCACCGCCACCCTGAAGTTCACGAAGGGCGCCATCACTTTTCAGGGCTACACGCTGGTCGGAGCCAAGGCGACTCTGCGCCTGCCCGCCGACAGCGACACCGTCTACACAGTTCGCTACCAGGACCTCCTGATCGGCCTGGAGGTGGTCATCGCTGGCGGCCACGTGTACCTTCGTCCGCCCCTGTCGGGGTTCACCGAGGTGACAGGCAAGAATGCCGCAGACATTCCTGACGTGGCAAGGCTTTTCGACCTCAAGACCGGCTTGCCTGCTCTCATTCCGGCCGGACAAAACCCGAAATACATCGCTGCTGAGAAAGTTGGCGAGGTCGATTCGCACAAGATCACGGCGACGTACACCGCCGCGCAGATCGAGAGCCTTCTTCCGCAGTTGAAATCCGCCGGCGATGTCGCCGCCACCATCTGGGTCGGTGGGTCGGATCACCTTATTCGCAAGGCGGTGCTCGATGGGAATTTCGGAGACAACGGCGCTGCAAGCTCGGTCGAAGTCGACATGAGCGCGTTCAACGCTCCGGCCGTGATCGCCACGCCATCGCCATAAGTGGCGCGTGACGCCTAAAGCTCTTCTCCTGGGGTTGGCCGGAGCCGGGCTATTCGTCGCTGCTCTTGACGCGTATCTCGTCGTGACGCTGCTGCCCGCAATGATCTCCGACGTCGGCCTGACGATCGACCGCTTCGAGCAGGCCACGCCGCTCGTGACAGGCTTCCTCTGCGGGTACGTCATCGCGATGCCTTTGCTCGGCGCCTACTCCGATGTGCGAGGACGCGCTCCCGTTTACGCGTTGTGCATGGTGGCGTTCGCGCTCGGTTCGGCGGTGACCGCGACCGCAGGGCTATGGAGCCTGGCCGGGATGCCCTGGCTGGTAGCCGGGCGTGTGATGCAGGGCCTTGGTGGGGGCGGTCTCGTCCCGCTGACTCTCGCGCTGGCGGCCGACCTCTACCGAAACGGTGGCCGCACCGTGGCTCTCGGCTCTGTCTCCGCGCTGCAGGAGGCAGGCAGCGTCTTGGGGCCCCTGTACGGTGCAACGCTGGCGTCTGCAGCCTCGGCGCTCGGGGGCTGGCGCTTTGTGTTCTGGTTGAACCTGCCGCTGGCGGCCATCTGTGCGACTGGACTTGTGATCGCCAGTCGGCATCGAGTAGAAGCCACCGATGCAGCGCCGCCAACCGACATCCGGGATTCGATCGCCCGGACTGTGGATTGGAGAAGCGCCGCCCTTCTCGGCCTCGGCTTGGCGCTGCTCGTGCTTGCTCTCTATCCAGACGACCCGGCCGAACGCGCCACGAACGGTCTCGTCATGCCGCTCGGCATCCTGAGCCTGATCGTGTTGGGTGTTTATGCGCGCCGCCAGGTCCGCAGCCTTGAGCCTCTGGTCCCGCCACAGCTGCTTCGCAGCCGTCGATTCATCGGCGTTTGCGCAGCCAACCTCCTGATCGGGGCTGCGCTCATGGTCGCCCTGGTGGACGTTCCAATTCTCGGCCGGCTGGTCTTCGACCTCAATCAGCTTGCAGCCGGCCTGCTGCTCACCCAGTTTCTGCTCGGCGTACCGATCGGGGCTGTGCTTGGCGGACTCCTGTCCAGGCGCTTTGGTGGCCGTCCAACCGCCGTCCTCGGCATGCTCTTCTCGGCCGGCGCCTTTCTCCAGATGTCGACGTGGCAGGCCGGCGAGCTGGCGCTCCGCGCCGGCCCCATAAGGCCGGCAGATATAGCGCTTGGCGCGTGCGGTCTTGGGTTCGGGCTCGTGATCGCGCCCCTCACGGCGGCCGTGCTGGAGCTCACGCGGGCAGAGAACCACGGGCTAGCCTCCAGCCTTGTGGTGCTCGCCCGCGTGATGGGCATGCTCATCGGGCTGTCGGGACTCACCGCTTTCGGGTTGTTCCGCTTTCGTCAGATCCTGGGCACGCCGCTTCTCACCGACCCGGACGTGCGCGCGCGGGTGGACCACCTCGCACGCCTCGTGGCGGCTGCTTTCTTACAGGAATACCGCGAGATATTCACTGTGGCGGCGGGCCTGTGCATCCTGGCTGCCGTGGTCGCGTTTTCGACCATGGGAGGCAAAGGCTCGCGGCGCCCCCACCCCGCCGCGCGACAAGCGGGGCCGCCCTCCCCACAAAGTGGGGAGGGGTTGGTCCGGCTCTAAGCCCGACCTAAGTGCGCTTGATGGCCACGACAATGACGTAGGAGTGGTGGTAGCGGAAAGCGTCGTCGGGGTCGCCGAGGCTCGCCATCGCGGACTCCACCTCCGCCTCCAGCTCGGTCCTGTACCTAGGCCCGAGCGAGCTGATCAACGTATAGGGAAGAGGGCCTGCCCCGGCCATCAGGTCTGTCCACTCCCGCGCGTTCTGAGTCCGGCCGCCAGTGACCATCTCGGTGAGCCTGGTGACGTCGAACCCGGCTGCTCCTAGCAGCTGGGGCAGAACCGCGGGCTCGCCAAAGTGCGCCCGCTCGGAGCTGTAGCGAGGAAGGCTCAGGTAGTGCCGCCGGGCCAACGGCGCGAGTCCCTGGAAGAAGAGATCCTGGGCCCGGGTGCTCAGGCTGCGACGCTGGCAGGAAACGGCAAGCCGGCCCCCTGGCTTGAGGACCCGATGCGCCTCAGCCAGCGCGTCGGTCGGATCCGACAGATAGGCAAGCGCCTCCCCCATCGTGACCAGGTCGAAAGTCTCGGGTCGGAATACCAGCCGCTCCGCGGCCATCCCCACGAACTGGGTGTTCTTCCGCTCCTTCGAGCGCGCCATCGAAAGCATCCTGTCCGAGAGGTCGATTCCGATCACGGTTCCCGGGCTGACCTTGGCCGCCACCAGGTGCGCGACGACGCCGGTGCCGGTACCTACGTCTAGAGCGTGCTCGCCCTTTTTTGGCGCTGCGAGCTCGACCAGCCTTGCCGCCACCCGCCCGTGCTGACCGCCTGCCCAGTCGTCGTACACGGACGCTATCTGGTCGAAGAAATCGACCAGATGGTCGGTCATCTCGTCAGACGCGTCTGGGTCCATCAATGCCGCTGTTGTGCTTCCGAACCGCGCCTTCGCACGGCGTCCATTCCTCCCTCTGGCATCAAGTGCACCCTGTTACGATGCTAGCTCGTTCAAATTCAGACTTCGCCCGGAATGCACGCGGAATCGCAAGAGTACCCACCGGGAAGAGTTGAGATTGGCGAAGGGAAGCGCTATCAAACCCAGTAGAGGAGGCCCATATGGCCCAAGCTGAAAAGTCCGCGGCCCACTCGGCCGGGACAGCACAGAACGGTGGTACCAACGTCGTCACGCTCGGCCCTCGCGACAGCCTGCACGGTCGCCTCGACATTCACGGCGACCTCAAGATTCATGGCACCGTCGAGGGGGAGTTGAAGGCCAGCGGCGACGTCCTCGTCGACTCGACTGCCAACGTCCAGGCCTCTATCGAAGGCGCCAACGTCAGCGTAAGGGGCCAGGTCAACGGCAACGTGACAGCGCGAAAGCGCCTCACGCTTGGCGGTTCAGGCAAGCTGAACGGCGAGGTCAGGGTCGCACGTCTAACAGTCGAAGACGGCGCCACGCTCAACGGCAACGTCACGATGACGCAGGAGAAGTCCTAGAGCGAAAAAGCCGGCTTACGACCTGGTCATAGTCGGCGGCGGCGCCGCCGGCTCTGAGGCTGCATTCACCGTCGCCGACCGCGGCAAGACGCGAATTCTTCTCGCGGAGGCCAACCATTTCGGCGGCACATGCACGAACTACGGCTGCGTGCCGACCAAAGCACTCGTCAAGACCGCAAAGCTGCTCCATGTCATTCGCGGCGCCGGACGTTTTGGTATCAAGGTCGGCGCGCCGGAAGTGGAGTGGAGCCGCGCGATCGGGCGCGCTTTCCAGGTTCGCGACCACATGCTGCGATTCGGTTCGAATCCATTCAAGAAGGCAGGCGTCGAGGTCCGTTTTCCAGGTCAAGCCGTGCTCGTCGGTGAGCGCACGCTGCTCATCGGAGATTCGGAGGAAATCGAGTCCAGGGCTGTCCTGATCGCGGCGGGGCTCGACTCGGTCGTACCCCCTGTGCCGGGGCTGCGCGAGGTGGGCTACCTCGACAACCAGGGAATCCTGGAGATAAAAGAGCTTCCGACACGCTTGGCCGTGATCGGCTCCGGCCCCATTGGCTGCGAGTTCGCCCAGATCTTTGCGCGCTTCGGCGTGCAGGTGACGCTGATCGAGCTCGGTAGGCGAATCCTCGGCACTGAGGAACCTGAGACATCGGCCGCAGTGCGCGCGGCATTCGAGGCTGAAGGGATCGAGATTCGGACCGGGATCAAGATGGTTGGGGTTGAAGCGGTCGATGGGATCAAGCGGATCTTGTTCGAGAGCTCCGCGTCGATCGAAGTTGACGAGATCCTGGTCGCTGTCGGCCGGTCATTGGACGGCAAGGCCCTTGGACTGCACACCGCCGGAATTGAGTGGTCCAGCCGTGGCATCAAGGTGAATGAGCACATGAGGACCTCACAGGCGTGGGCGTGGGCGGCGGGAGATGTTGTCGGGGGCCCGCTCTTCACCCATGTCGCTTCTGAGATGGGAAGGGTCGCGGCACGCAACGCTTTGCACCGCGGCACTGAACGCGTGGATTTGCGCGTCGTGCCCAGGGTCACATTCACAGACCCCGAGGTGGCATCAGTCGGTGTCAGTGAGGCGGCAGCTAAGAAGGGCGGGCGCAAAGTCCGGGTCGGCCTGGCGCGAGTTATCGACACGGAGAAGGCGCAGATCGACGGCATGGAGGTCGGCCACGTGAAGTGCGTCGCGGACGCAAAAACAGGCGAGCTGCTCGGCTGCCACATAGTGTCTGAGACCGCCGGCGACATGATCCACGAAGCTGTTGCGATGATGGTTGCGCACACCCCAGTCAAAGCGGTCGCGAAAGCGATCCACGCGTATCCAACGCTGTCCGCGCTGATGCGCGCGGCCCTGAAAGAGGCTGCTGGCTAACCCTTACGACGCTCGGCTCTCGCGATGGATGGCAGTACCACCGACTCCACATAGCGATGGGCGGCGTCCATCGCCGAGTGCACCAGGTTCCACTCGAGCGCCTCGAAGGAGGCCTCGCCGTGGTTGAGCTCAGCAAGCCGCAGCCGCCAGAAATTCGTTTCGAGGTTGAGCCCTGGAGCCTGCGTACGCGCTGGCTTTCGCTGTGCAGCCACCACCGACGATGCAGGCCCCATCGAGCTGTTCTCCCCCGCGGCGGGGGTGGCTGGCGTCGGAATGGAGATGTCAGTGGCAGGTGCAGTGGCAACCAGGTGCCAGGCCACAATCACAAGAGCCGCGACAACGGCGCACTCGGCGAGGACGATCCAGGGAAGCGGTTTTCTTAGCAGGTTGCGCATGGCGCCAACCTAGGTTCTCTTCGGTGCTGCGAGAATCCTGGTTGTTAAGGACGGACTGCGCGCAGCGCCTGCACGCCGCGCTCTATTGTCTCGATTCGCTTGGGGAAGCTGAACCGCAGGTGGCCTCGACCCAGGGTTGGGTTGTGAAAGAAGCTGGACCCAGGCACCGTCGCGACAGCCACCTTCTCGATCAGATGCCGCGCCAGAGCAGTGTCGTCGTCGAAACCGAACGCTCCGATCCCTGCCATCACGTAGTAGGCGCCATCAGGGGCTGTGGCTTCGAACCCACATTCCTTGAGGCCCATCACAATCGCGTCCCGGCGCTCGCGGTAGTCTCCGAGCAGCTCCACATAGAAGGACGCCGGCAGGTCGAGTGCGGCGGCGACAGCGATCTGAAGGGGGTGGGCGGCGCCGACGGTCAGAAAGTCGTGCACCTTGCGGATGCCGGCGGTCAGCGACGCCGGTGCGATGAGCCAACCGACTCGCCATCCGGTGACCGAGAACGTCTTGCTCGCCCCGCTGATCGTGATCGTCCGGTCAGCCATACCTGGCAGCGTGGCGATGCTGATGTGGTCGCCGCTGTACACAAGGTGCTCGTAGATCTCATCGGTGATCGCGATCGCGCCATGCTCGATGCAGAGCTCGGCGATCAGCTCGAGCTCGAGGCGCGAGAACACCTTTCCGGTCGGGTTGTGTGGCGTGTTGATGACGATGGCTCGAGTCCTGCTGGTGAATGCTCGGCGCAGCTCCTCATGGTCGAACGACCAATCGGGCGCACGCAAGGTCACATAGCGCGGAACTGCGCCACTGATGATGCAGTCAGGACCGTAGTTCTCGTAGAACGGCTCGAAGACGACCACGTCGTCGCCGGGGTCGACAGTGGCGAGCATGGCCGCGATCATCGCCTCGGTTGCACCGCACGACACGGTCACCTCCCTCTCGGGATCGACCTCTCGGCCCCACGCGACCGACTGGTTTCGCGCGATCGCCTTGCGCAGCACAGGCGCGCCCCAAGTGGTCGCGTACTGGTTGAACCCCTCGCGCATTGCCGTCGCCGCCGCCTCGACGATGCGGGGATCGGTCGCGAAATCTGGAAAGCCCTGGGCGAAGTTGATGGCGTTCGGCCCGTTGAGCTCGAGGTTCAGACGGGTCATCTCACGAATTACCGATTCCGTGAAGCTCTGGGCTTTGAGCGAAAGGCGACCGGCTCCGTCAGTGACCAGGATCGGCGCGCTCCAAGCGGATGTCGGTGCTCGAGCACGAGAAGCAGCGCTCGGGCTGCTCCAGGCCACGCTCCCAGCGACCGCACACGTTGCACGTCCAGCGGGTGGTGGCAAAGAAGTCGAGCACATCGGACCGGCTGAGCAGCCCGACCATCTTGCCCCGCTTCACCACTGGAACACGACGAATGCGTTCGCCGACGAGCAGCCTCGCCGCCTCGTCGATACCGGTGTCAGGGCTGACGGTGATCACGTGCTGGCTCATGATGTCGCGCGCGACCTTGCCTTTCTTCGAAAAGACATCCGTCTCCGAAACGATCCCGACCACCTGTCCGTCCGCGGAGACCACAGGCCCGCCTGTGATTCGCTTGGAGGTAAGCGTCAGCGCGATCTCTTCGACAGGGGTGTCCTCGCTGAAAGTGACGACGTTGGTGGTCATCACCTCTTTGACTGGGATCATTGGGTTCCGAGCAGTTTAGCCACCGTCTCCAGATTCGCGTTGCCGCCGCTCAAGATCAGGCCCGTCCGAAGGCCGCTCGGCAGCTTGCCCGCAATATAGGCAGCGAGGGGCAGAGCTCCAGTCGGCTCGAGCGCAATGTGGAGTCGCGTCCATGCGATCCGGACTGCGGCCGCGATCTCTTCCTCGGTGACGGTTAGGATCTCGTCCACCAACCGGTTCGCGAACATCACCTCGAAGTTCTTCTCTCCGATCGCCGTTGTGCGAACCCCGTCCGCGATCGTCTTTGGCGCGGCGGACAGCTTGCGGATGCTGCCTGCCTTCCAGCTCTGGTAGGCGTCGTCGGCAAGAGCCGGCTCGACCCCGAACACCTTGATCCCCGGCCGGTGGCTCTTGGCCGCGATGGCGCTGCCGGAAAGGAGCCCGCCCCCACCAACCGGCGTGGCGATGGCCTCCAGAGCCGGTTCGTCCTCGAGCATCTCCATCGCCGCTGTGCCCTGACCGTGGATCACGTCCCAATCGTCAAACGGATGGACGAGGGAGTACCCCAGCTCCGCCATAACCTCGTGCAGCCGCTCCTCCCGGTTCGCGAACGTAATGCCCTCCTGGATCACCTCGGCGCCCAATGCGCGTGTCGCGGCGACCTTGGCGGGGTTGGCGTCCTCCGGAATGAGGATCAAGGCCGGGATGCCGACGGTCCGAGCTGCCAGCGCCACCGCTTGCGCGTGGTTGCCAGAGCTCACCGCAATGACCCCGGCCGGCCGCGTCTCGCTCGCCATTTGAGACAGCACGGCGTTGAAGGCGCCTCGCGGCTTGAACGATCCAGTGACCTGGAAGCATTCAGCCTTGAGGCGCAGGTCGGGATCGAGATCGGTGGCCAGCGTCGGCGTGCGGCGGACATAGGGGCGGATCCGACCGGCGGCCTTCATCACGTCCGCGCTGTGGGCCTCCGCGAAGCTACTCAAGCCGGCGCTTTCTCCCGTTCCGACCGCTGTGGGCTCGCTGCGCCCCGGCCCACATTCGTGAGCACGATCCCGGCGAGGATGACGACCATGCCGACCACGATTGGTACTGTCACGACCTCTTGGAGGATTGTTACCCCCCAGAAAACCGCTGTCAGCGGAATGAGGAGCGTCACCCCCGATCCGCGTACCGGACCCAAGGAGTTGAGGACGTAGTAGTACAGCACGCCGGCGACGCCTGAGCCGGCAATACCCAGTGCCAGAACGGCGGCAATTGAATTTACCGCCAGGTGGACGCTGGGCAGGGCTGGCGCCGCCAACGGAAGCACGATCAGGGCTGTCATCGCCAGCTGGCCGATGCTGGCCTCGTACACGTTCATACCGCGCAGCTTGCGCCGCTGGTACAACGCCGAGACAGCATAAGAAGCGGATGCGAGAAGCACCGCCAGCGTGCCTAACACGTCAGCTCGAAGCCCACCCTTCGTCAAATCAGGAAGGACCAGGATCACCACTCCCGCGACTCCAATCAAAACCCCTGCGTAGTTGATGAGGCTCGGGCGCTCGCTCGGAATGACCCAGAACACGAGGATCGCCGCGAATAGAGGTGTCGTCGCGTTGAGGATGCTTGCCAAGCCGCTCGAGATGTGCTCTTCGCCCCAGGCGATCGCAATCCACGGCAGGACCCCTCCAGTGACAGCCATGATCGCGAACGGCAGGAGGCGCGCTTTCCAGTCCGCCGGGATGATGCGATGGTGCATCGCGGTCATGATCGCCACGAGCGCCAGAAGGCCGGAGCTCGAGCGGATCAAGACGAGCACCGACGGGCTCATGTCCTGAACGGCGACCTTGATGAATAGGAATGAGGCGCCCCAGATCAAAGCGATTGCCGCGAAGGCCAGGTAAGGAAGCCAACCGTGTCGGGAATCAGACACGCGTCGGCCAGTCGTCGGATGAGAGCACCAGGGTGACCGGGCCGTCGTTCTCGATCCCGACAGTCATGACTGCACCAAAGCTGCCGGTCTTGGTTTCTATTCCGCGCTCGCGAAACTGCTTGACGAAAGCGAGATAGAGCTCCTCTGCGCGCTTCGGATCCCCCGCGCCGAGCAGGCTCGGTCTGCGTCCCCGGCTCATGTCCGCGAAGAGAGTGAACTGAGACACGATCAGCGCGGAGCCTTTCACATCGACAAGGCTGAGGTTCATCCTGCCTACGTCGTCTGCAAAGATCCGCATGTCGATCACCTTGTCAGCCAGCCGCCGGATGGTTGCCTCTTCGTCATCGGAGCCCGCGCCCACCAACAACACCAATCCGTGGCCGATGGTTGCACGCTGTTTCTCCCCAGCGTCCTCCCAGGTGACTGAGCCGGACGTCACTCGCTGGACGACCAATCTCATATCAATGTGAGGGCGGCCAGAAGGCCGGGTTTATCCCGGCCGTCACCCAGTCGTTCACTTCCAAACGTCTCCATGCGTGGTGTGGAGGGAGGGGATAGTCCTTTGGGGTCCCCACGCGAAGCGTGGGGAGGGCCTCCTCACCCGCGCCTTTAAATCTTTGGGCCGAAGTGGGGCTCGGCTTGGATCAGGGAGTCGATGTACCTGAACCGTTCGTAGCGGTGCTGGAGCAGCTCGTCGGTCGGCTGCTTCAAGAGCTGGTTCAGGTGGCGGTACAAAGCCTCGTCCAGGGCGACCGCCGTCGCCTCGTAATCGGTACGCGCGCTGCCTTCCGGCTCAGGCACGACCTCCTCGACCACGCCCATCGCGAGCAGGTCGCGCGAGGTGAGCTGAAGCTGCTCCGCAGCCTCCACCTTGCGCGTGTTGTCTCGCCAGACGATTGAGGCAGCCGCCTCGGGGGAGGCGACTGAGTAGATGGAGTTCTCAAGCATGATCACGCGGTCCGCGACGCCCATTCCAAGGGCACCTCCGCTGCCACCCTCGCCGATGACCGCGGCCACTATTGGCACGGGGATCCGAAACCATTCCATGATCGCCCTCGCGATCGCCGCGGCAATGCCACGCTCCTCGGCACCCGCACCAGGGTATGCGCCTGGGGTGTCGATGAGGGAAATGATGGGAAAGTTGAACTTGGCGGCGTGCTGCGCGAGGCGGATCGCCTTGCGGTACCCCTCCGGGTGCATCATGCCCCAGTTCCGCGCCACGCGCTCCTTGAGGCTGCGTCCTTTCTGGTGACCGAGGAACATGGTCGGCCGGCCGTGCCATGTTCCGATGCCGCCTGCCAGCGCAGGGTCGTCTCCCGAGATCCTGTCGCCGTGCAGCTCGATGAAGTCCGGCGCCATCCGCCTGATGTAGTCGAGCGAGTACGGGCGGTCAGGATGGCGGGCGAGCTCGACCACTTGCCAGACGGTCAAAGTCGTCTCATCCGGCCGGCGGCCATGCGTTGTCATGGGTACACCTCGAGCAGGTGCGCCAGGAGGCGCCGCAGCTCAGGTCGCGGCACCACCATGTCGACCTGCCCGCGCGCCAGCTGGAAGTCGGCGCTCTGGAATCCGGGCGGCAGGTCTGCGTATGTCGCCTGCTTGATCACGCGCGGACCCGTGAAGCCGATGGCAGCGCCGGGTTCCGCAATGTTGATGTCGGCGAGCAGAGCCAACGACGCCGCCGTGCCACCGAACGTCGGATCCGTGAGGACCGAGAAGAACGGGACCCGCGCGACGTCCAGGCGCCCGACCGCCGCGTTGACCTTGGCCATCTGCATCAAGGCCAGCACTCCCTCCTGCATGCGAGCGCCGCCCGAAGCGGTGACCAGCACATACGGCAGCCCCGACGCGGCAGCCTGCTCCATCCCTCGCGCCAGGCGTTCGCCGGCCACGATTGACAGAGTTCCGCCGACAAAGCGGAAGTCGAAGGTCGCCAGCCAGATTTCACGGCCGCCAAGGGCGCATGTCCCCGTGCGGACCGCCTCGTTAAGGCCCTCGTCGCGCAGCTGGTCAAGGGTGACCTGGTACGGCTTGGGCACTTTCCAGTTGAGGAGGTCGTGAGAGCGGACGTCGCCGTATCGCTCTTTCCATGTACCGCGGTCGGCGATGAGCGCAATCCAGGCGTCGGCGCCAAGCCGGAAATGATGGCCGCAGGCACACACATATGCATGCCTTCTCAGCACTTCATGGTCGAGGCTCACGCCGCAGCCCGGGCAGTTCGTGGGCAGGGGGATCGGAGGCAGCTTCGCCCCGGTGATCCGCACCTCCGCCGGTTTCTTTGCAGCAACCATCTAGAGAGACAGTCCTCCGTCGACAGCGATCACCTGGCCAGTTATGAAACCGGCGCGCTCAGAGCATAGGAAGGCGACCATGGCTGCAACATCCTCCGCCTTCCCTTCGCGCTTGATTGGCGTCATCTTGACTAGCTCACCCACCATGTCGTCGGTAAGCGAGCCTGATGTCAGCTCGGTGCGAACGTAACCCGGCGCCACTGCATTGCACGTGATGTTCCGAGATCCGTACTCCTTCGCCACGGATTTTGTGAAACCGATCAGCCCTGCTTTGGCTGCGGCGTAGTTGGATTGCCCGGCGTTGCCGGTCAACCCGACGATCGAGGAGATGTTCACGATCCTGCCCCAACGAGCGCGCATCATCCCCGACATGATGGCGGCCCTCGTGGTGGCGAAGGCTGACATCAGGTCGGTACGAATCAGCTCCTCCCAGTCGGCCGGGGCCATCTGTATGAGCAGCTTGTCTCGCACCGCCCCTGCGTTGTTCACGAGGATGTCGACGCGCCCAATCGCTTTCACCATCGCCTCAACCTGCGCCGGATCGCCAACGTCGGCCTTGTGCGCTGTTCCCCCGGGCAGCACGTTGGCTGTCTCTTCGGCAGCCGCCTTGTCGGACCGGTAGTTGACCGCCACCTTCGCGCCCATCCCGGCAAGCGCCTCGCTGATGGCGCGGCCGATCCCCTTGCCGCCGCCGGTGACCAGCGCAGTCTTGCCTTCGAGCTCCATCACGCCGTCACCGGGTCGGCAAAGTCGATGAACAGCTCCTCTGCGTTCCACGTGTCGACACCTGGAATGTGCTTGGCGGCGAGGCTGGCGAGCACCCGTCCAGGCCCAAGCTCGACCACCGTCCGCACCTCCATGGTCCGCATCGAGACCATGGTCCGTGCCCAGTCGACCTGCCGCAACATCTGCTGGCGCAGCTCTTCCTGAAGGCTCGCCACTGTGCGCATTGCCTCACCGGTGGCATTGGCAAGTATCGGAATCGAAGGGGCTTTGAGAGGTAGCTTGTCGACCACCTTCCGAAAAGCCGCCGCCGCCTTCGCCATCAAGGGGGTGTGGGCGGGCAGCGGGATCGTAAGAATGAGGGCGCGACGCGCGCCGGCAGCCAGGGCCAGCTGCTCGGCCTCCTGCACAGCAGCGATTTCGCCTGAGAGCACGAACTGCACATCGGCGTTTCGGTTGGCGACCCACAGCTGGCCTTTGGCCGAAGCCTGGCGTCGGATGTCTTCGACCTGTGCCTCCTCGAGGCCCACTATCGCGATCATGCCTCCCGGCTGCTCGTCAGCCGCCTGAGCCATGATCCTGCCCCGCTCTTTGACGACGAGCAGCGCCGTCTCCCAGGGGATGGATCCGGCAGCGGCAAGCGCCGCGATCTCCCCGAGGCTGTGCCCAGCGGTCACCTCGACATTCTCTGGCCCGTAGCTCTCTTGCCAGACCTCGTATGCCGCCCAGCAAACCGCCATCACACATGGCTGGATGATGTCGGTCCGGTTGAGCTCCTCGACAGGGCCTTCGAAGCACAGCCGGCGGATCGGCATGTCAAGAACGTCTTCGGCACGCTCGAAAGCGCGGCGGGCTGCCGGATAGCGATCGTGGATGTTCTTACCCATCCCGGGCTTCTGCACGCCCTGGCCTGGAAACAGAAGCGCGATTGGGCCGGTGAGCTTTACACCCACTTGAGGAGGCTGGCGCCCCACGTCAGGCCGGAGCCGAAGCCTGCCAGGAGGACGTGGTCCCCTGTCTTGACGCGGCCCTTTCGGATCGCTTCCTCCAACGCGATGGGGATCGATGCGCTCGATGTGTTGCCGTACTCGTCGATGTTGATGGCGACACGGTCAAGGGGCAGCCCGATTCGCCGGGCGGCAGCGTCGATGATGCGGAAATTAGCCTGGTGAGGGACCCAGAGGTCGATGTCTTCCATCGCGATGCCGGCTGCGCTGCACACCTCGTTCGCCTGGCGGATGAAGATGTCGACGGCGAACTTGAAAACGTCAGGGCCTTCCATCTCGATGATTGGCGCGGGATCCTTGGCGGCGTAAGCGCCGAACTCCTTGTTGCCGCAGGTGACCTGTAGGTAACCGCGACCGTCGCTGCCAAGACACCACGAAAGGAAGCCGGCGCCCGCCGGCGCAGGGCGCACCACGGCAGCGCCTGCGCCATCGCCGAAGATCACTGCGGTGCCGCGGTTCGAATAGTCGAGCATCCGCGACAAGACCTCAGCGCCGATGACAAGCACGTTGTCGGCGCGCTCGGTGGCGATGAAAGAGTCCGCCGTTGCCAGCCCATACATGAAGCTGGTGCATGCGGCGAGCATGTCCCACGCGACTGCGCCCGGCGCATCGAGCTCGTCCTGGATGCGGCAGGCGATGGATGGGAACGGCCCGTCAGGCGAGGAGGTTCCGACCAGGATCATGTCCAGGTCGCTCGCTTTGATCCCGGCAGCGTCAAGCGCGCTCTGGGCTGCCTTGGTCGCCAGCTCCAGTGTGGTGGTGCCCGGCTCGGCGATGTGCCGGGTGCGGATACCAGTTCGCTCGGTGATCCACTTGTCAGACGTGTCCATCATCTTCTCGAGGTCGAAGTTGCTGATCACCTTCTCGGGTGCGTAAACACCCATGCCGGCGATGGCGCTGTGGCGACCCTTGGTCTTGAACGAGCGAAGCGGAACCGCTCCGGAACGAGTGCGGTATGCGGTGGTTATCGCCACGTCACTTAAGCCTCCAGCCGTTCGGCGGTCTTCTGCTCCAGAAACTTCCAGAGGTCGCCGATCAGCTTCATCTTCTCGA